>Ga0247742_10000062_pt1 | contig 95788 bp, 73 predicted proteins | sample UWRJL208509C2_FD_180944 | JGI IMG/M metagenome (GOLD analysis project Ga0247742, IMG submission 180944) | Plant litter microbial communities from Arlington Agricultural Research Station in Wisconsin, United States - UWRJ-L208-509C-2 | ecosystem: Environmental > Terrestrial > Plant litter >...
TCAGGTGATTGTTTAATAATTCCGGATATGTTTTGGCAGATGCGGCAGATAATGCTTGTTTTACTTTTTCATCCGGATTGCCAGCTCTCCAGCCTTCGCTGCGTTTGTTGCTGTAATTTGTTGCTGCTGAAAGTAAAATGGTAAAGCCATCTGCTTGTTTAATATGGAGTTGAGAGCCGCCTTGCTCATCGGCTTCTATAACTACAGAACCGCCCTCTGTTTTTACCAAAGCAGTAGCATTATAGGTTAATCCGTTATCAAGTTTACCGGAAATTTGCAGGAAAGTTCCGTTGGCGGTAACAACCGCATTATGAGCGTCGGCAAGTTTTATAATGCCCGAATAAGCCGCCTTTGAGCCGGCAGTATAATGCAAAACCATTACCTTATCAGGAAAGCTACAAAAATACTCGCGCTTAAAAACCGTAGCATTATCAGTATAGCTTATTTGCTCAACGGCCTTGCTAATGTCCAGCTGCCTGCGGTAATCGGCCGGGGCTTTCTGTGAAGTGTCTTTGCCATCAAAGTTAACGTACAGATCGCCAAAGGCCTGGTAGGCGCCTGTGTTTTCCTCATCTCCTGTCCACAAACTAATTTCATTGAATTTGATGTGTTCCTGTGCAGGGCCACCAAACACCATTCCGCCAATGCGGCCATTACCCATGGGGTAAGCCTCGGTCATCCATGTTTTGGCTGGTTTATCGTCCCAGATAACTAATCCCTGCTGATGCAAACCGGGATTTATTGATTGAGCTTTTACACCGCATGTAAATACAACCTGCGCAATGAGCAGCGAAAAACAAAGTATTTTTCTTAGCATTTTAAAAGAAGATTTTTTAGTCAGATAATTGGTTAAACTGCAATGTCCCTACTTACCAGTAAATATTATTCCACGGTTGCAATTTTTGCTAAAATAAAAAATAAATGTAAATATTACGGTTCTAATTTTACCCACCTATTAAGTTTATTTGGCCTGTATATTTTAAGAAGCTATAGGTTTATATATGAAGCATTAAATTGAGTAAAGTAATTTCCCATAAACCAATAAGGGTTAACGTTTTAAGCGTTAACCCTTATCAAAAGCTTGTTACCAAAGTACATGCTAAAATATTGTTTATCCTATTTTCCCCAGGCTTTGTTTGGCTTAGGCCCCATCACCAGTTCAAGCGTAGCACCTGATGAAATTGCCGCATAATCCAAATAACATTGATGGTAAGGCTTACCATTAAGGGTTGCACTTTGAATATATATATTGGCTGCTGAATTGTTTTTTGCCACCACGGTAAACGCTTTTCCCCTGGCATATTTAGGATCAAGGTTGATCTTTATTTTACTAAATACCGGGCTGGTGATCTCATACCGCATATCGCCAGGGCAAACCTGTGCCACACCGCTTGCCGCCAGTACATACCAGGCCGACATCTGGCCAACATCCTCATTACCCACCAAACCTTCAACTTTGTTATGATAAGCGCGCTGGCAAATGATCCTTGTCCACTTTTGAGTAAGCCATGGAGCACCAAACCTATTAAATAAGAATGGCACATGGTGTACCGGTTCATTGGCATGGTTGTAATAATTATTCCAGAGCAGGTTTGCCGGTGCTTTCTCAAAAAAGGCGGTAAGGTCGGCTATGGCTTTATCATTGCCTCCCAGTAACGTGGCCAAACCGGGAACATCCTGGGGTACAAACCAACCTTGCTGGTAGGGGTTGCTCTCTACCGTACCATAGTTTTGTTCTAACCTACCCTCAGCCGGCCAGGCCATCCACTCTCCATTATCCTTTTTTGGGCGAAACCAGTTTTTATCCTTGTCGAAAACATTTTTGTAAGCCAAGGCCCTTTCAGTGTATTTTGCGGCATCATCCGTTTTACTAATGGATTTGGCTATCTGAGCAACACACCAATCAAAATAAGCGTACTCCAATGTACCGGATATGCTGCTGTTGCCGGTGCTAAAGCCACGATCGCCATTGCCAAATTTATTCTGTGTGTTTATGCTATACTGATATGCCTTATCAATATCAAACCCACGGATACCCTTTTTATAAGCATCAGCAATAACGGAGATAGACGGGTTACCGATCATACAACCGCTATAGGCATTTAACAGTTCCCAGCGGTCAAAATATTGACGACCGTTTTCTGCTGCAAGAGTAACCTGCGAGTTGATCAGATCATTAACCAAGCTGGGGTTGATGAGCGTTTGCAATGGCATCTGGCTCCTAAACACATCCCAGCCGCTAAATATGGTTCTTTTTACAAAATGATCTGCCGTGTGGGCTTTCAAATCGCCGCCGGGGTATTTGCCATCCAGATCCTGAAAGGTTCGCGGATCGATCATGGTATGGTAAAGGGCCGTATAAAAGTTATACTTTTCCTCCGTGGTGCCGCCGCTAACCTGAATCTTGGCTAAAGCCTTATTCCACAAGGCGCGGGCTTGCAGGTGTACCTTATCAAAATCAAAATCCTTTATTTCTGATTCCAGGTTGTTTTTTGCTCCTTCAATACTATTGTAAGAGATGCCTGCTTTCAGTATAACCTGCTCGTTGGCCTTTGTTGCAAAATCGGTATAAAAACCAAGGTGTTTGCCCAACTTTTCTTTAGTACCCGGCAATATGGCAGCATGTGCTATTATATCCTGGTATTTGTCGCTTTCAATATCTTCCAGCTTGCGGCCTTGCCCCTCCGGGATGCTGGCGCTCCATACCCCATAATCTTTTATGGGTTTATTTAGCTGCGCGTAAAAGTAAACGGTATAAAAAGCCTGGCCATCGCCATTACCCCAGCCGCCACCGGCAGGTGTACATTTTATCCAACCTTGTATGGTATGGTCATCAACAACTTTAATATATTGGTTTACAGAAGTGCCCCCTACCCGGCGGGCCAGATCTACCTGTATGCGGGAATCACTGCCCTGCGGAAAGGTAAACCTCATGATACCGCTGTGTGGCGCAGCTGTAAGTTCGGCCTTGATCTGGTGATCGGTAAGCATTACCGAATAATATCCTGCCGATGCTTTTTCACTTTTTTTATCGTAATAAGAACGGTAACCATCATGTTTACCCTCTTTACCCGCGCTGGTTTGCAATGAGCCGGTGGTTGGCATCACCAAAAAATTCCCCAGATCACCGTACCAGCCTACGCCACTCATTTGAGTTAACGCGAAACCCTCTATAGTTTTATGCTCATAGCTATAGCCCGAGCCATTATCGCCACCGGTTATGGTATTGGGACTTACCTGTACCATGCCAAAGGGTACAGTAGCTCCCGGAAATGTTTTACCCAGGCCCGCAGGGTTACCCGCCAAATGCATATTGGTACTTGCCCCTACAAAGGGATTAACATAGTCTGCCAGTTGTTTTTGCTGTGCAAACGAGCCAGAAGCAACGCACATTCCCAGGCCGATGCAAACAGCTTTTAAAGCATTTTTATTGATAAGCATTACTTTATTTACTAAGGTTTTGATGGTGCACCAACCTTATTTAGTTTTGAAATTGGCGGCCCATAATTATACAGGCCATACCAATAACATACATTAAAATAGCGTGTTGATGGATTATACTGAACGATAGCAAATTTATTACTTAGATTGACTTTACAGTACCCCTATTAATTAATAACGCTAATTTTACAATAACATCCTGACCCACAAATTTATAAATCAATTACACCCGGGTTAATTTTACCGGAGCGGTATGATAAGCGTTCCACTGGCATACATACACGTTTTTATCCTCATCAACACACACATCATGACCATGCTGAAATACCGGATTACTGGCCTGCAATGTTTGCTGTAAAACTCCGTTTTTATAAACAGGAGCGGCGCCGCCAGGGTTGGATACTACCTTATTATCGGCATCAAGTATGGTTACAAAGCCTGAGTAATCAAAGCGTTTACCTGCTGCATCTTTTGACCAGCAAACACCGGCATAAATATTCTGGTCGTTAATAACCGCACGGCATACATACATACCGGGCATATCAATGCGCTTGATAAATTTACCATCAAGCGTAAATATTTTGAAACAGTTTTCCTCGCGGGAAGTGCAGATCAGTGTAGGGTTATTTTTATCGCGGGTATCAACTGTTATACCATGCGCGTTAACCAGGTTATGATCTTTATTGGTATTGTGATGACCGCCAAAGTGACGGATATATTGTCCCTTACTGTTATACTGAATAATATAGTCAGATCCATAACCATCGGCCACATAAATATCGCCATTAGGCGCTACAGCAGTTTCGGTTGGTTTAAATGGTTCATCATCTTTATAAATACCAATGGTACGCGGGTGGCCAATGGCAAAGATCAGCTTACCATCTAAAGTGGTTTTTAATACCTGGCCAGATTGACCGTAATTAGCCCCTGTTCTGTCAGAAGCCCAGCCGCAATCTGTGAGTAATAAGAAATCCTCACCGCCCTCTTTACTGATACTTAAACCATGACCGCCCGGTAAAGAAGTACCCCAGTAATCAAGCAATTTGCCGGATTTATCAAATATCAGAATGTTGTTATGGGTATGGTCGCCCAGCATAATCAAGCGGCCTTTGCTGTCCTGTACCATTTCATGGCAGTTAGCCAGCGGGTTACTGTTCACGCTGATTTTGGCCCATCCTTTATCAGCTTTATAGATATACCCACCCTGCCCTATGGTATGATCATCGGGCTGAATATCTTTGTGTAAAATAGCAAAACTTTTTGCAGGAGCAGTAGCTACCAAAGCCGATGCAATTGCAGAGTTTTTGATAAAATTCCTTCTCGATTTCTCCATTGGTTTATAATATGTTAATTTGTTCGTACATAATGCTAATATAGGCATCTTTATCATTTCAATCCAACCATCGTAACCTAAAAAATTTTACAGATATTTAAATTCAACTACGTATGCAACGGGAATTTTGTATAAAACACAAACAGGTTATTGGTGGAATGTAAAATATATCATGAACAGTTGATACATTTCCTATATTTGAGATTAGGCACGAACCGTGATACTTAAATTTTAACATACGCCCCTTAATACCGGCATCAACCATTTTTATGAGTATTGGATTAGAACCTTTTATTGCCATTTTCCTGGTTACCCAGCTACGTAAAACCTTAAAGAACGAAGGTATCAGCAGCCCATGGAGCCAATACCTTGTTTACGCCTTTTACGTGGCTATTGCCATTATGTGCCTTGGCTTTAGTGGTTTCGGACATTCGTTATTTATTTTACTCCTGGGTCACCTGCTCATATTTGCACTTGCAGCGGTAACACTTACGCGCGATGAGTTTAAAACCAGCCGGCCACTTGTAACTTCGGTTATCCCCTATGTGATCATCACATTTCTTACAGATATTATAGAAAAACTGTTTCTTAATTTCTACAACGATTATAATGAGTTTTTTGAAAGCGCCAAATGGTTTGCCGTATTATGGTTTGCCGCTATGTGGTTCATTAACCGCAGACAAGGCAGGGCACTGGAAATTGAACGCAAAAGAAGGCGCGATGAGGAAGAGCAAAACCGTATGATGGCCGCTATGAAGGTTAACCTGGAAAGTGAAGTAAAGCAGCGCACCGCCGAGCTTACCAAACAAAAGGAAGAACTGCAGCAAACCCTGGCCGAACTTAAAAGCACCCAGGCGCAGCTTGTTCAGCAGGAAAAAATGGCTTCGCTTGGTGAGCTTACCGCCGGTATTGCGCATGAAATTCAAAACCCACTGAATTTTGTAAATAATTTTAGTGAGGTAAGTATAGAGCTGCTTGACGAACTTAAGGAGGGTGTATTTAAAAACCTGCCTGATGATAGCCGCGAAGAAGCCGATGAGATCATGAATGACATTACTCAAAATCTGGCCAAAATAAACCAGCATGGTAAACGTGCCGATGCTATTGTAAAGGGCATGCTACAGCACTCGCGGGCTACTACAAGCAAAAAAGAACCTACTGACATTAATGCCCTTGCCGATGAATACCTGCGCTTAAGCTATCATGGGCTACGGGCCAAAGACAAAATGTTTAACGCCGGCATGAAAACCAGTTTTGATGAAAACATTGGCCAAATTGATGCCATGGCACAGGACCTGGGCAGGGTACTGTTAAACTTGTATAATAACTCATTTTATTCCGTTGCCGAAAAGAAAAAGCTCATTGGCGAGGGTTATGACCCAATAGTAAATGTTACCACTAAACTGATAAAACTGGCCCAGGGCGGCAACGCGGTAGAAATTACGGTTGCCGATAATGGAATGGGCATACCGCAAAAAGTGCTGGATAAAATTTATCAGCCGTTTTTTACTACCAAGCCTACTGGTCTGGGTACTGGTTTGGGTTTATCTATGAGCTATGATATTATTACCAAAGCACATAACGGTGAGTTAAAGGTAGAAACCAAGGAAGGCGAATACGCCCGGTTTATAATAACTATACCAACATTGGCTAACTAAAAAACAAATTATATTAGATGAAAATACTTGTTGTTGATGATGAGGTTGATGTACAACCATTGTTTACACAACGCTTCAGAAAAGAGATCAAAAACGGTGAAATAGTATTTACCTTTGCACTTTCGGGAGAGGAGGCGATGTCATACCTTGAAAAGAATCATTCCGAAGTGATCCTCATTTTATCAGACATAAACATGCCCGGCATGAGCGGGCTCGAGTTGCTTAAAAACATAAGAAGTACTTACGAAAAACCGCCACCGGTTGTAATGATGATAACTGCCTACGGCGATGACGAAAACTACAAACAATCAATGGATTTGGGTGCTAACGACTTTTTAACCAAACCCCTTGATTTTACTAACCTGAAGGAAAAACTAAAACATATAGAACAATAATGGCCAAAATACTGGTGGTTGATGATGAATCGGATCTGGAATTACTGATTAAACAAAAATTCAGGAAAAAGATCAGGGAAAAGGTATATGATTTTGTGTTTGCTCAAAATGGATTTGAAGCCCTGAAAAAGCTTGCAGAGGAGCCTGATATTGATGTGGTTTTAAGCGACATCAACATGCCCGAAATGGATGGGCTTACCCTGCTTACCAAATTGCCTGAAGCTAACCCGATATTAAAGGCCGTGATGGTATCGGCTTACAGTGATATGGATAATATCCGCACCGCAATGAACCGTGGTGCTTTTGATTTTGTATGCAAACCAGTAAACTTCGATGATCTGGATATTACCATAGAGAAAACACTTTTGCATGTTATTGAACTTAAAAAGACCTTACAGGCCATTAAGGAAAACAACATACTCCGCATGTATGTGGATGAGAATGTTTTAAACTTTATGACCCGCAAAGAGTTTGAAACGAGCCTGCTCAGTAACGAAACCATTGATGCTACCGTTCTGTTTATTGATATATGCGGTTTTACAGCCATATCTGAACATGTACCTGCCAATACCGTAGTGGGCCTTATCAATAAACTGTTTGATGGTATGGTGAAGGAAATTATAGCGCAAAACGGGCACATAGATAAATTTATGGGTGATGCCGTGATGGCGGTTTTCCGGGGCGAATATCACCTTGACCGCGCTATTGACGCCGCGCTTGCTGTAAAGGATAAGATGCTTGCCGCCGATGCTATAATTTATGGCAATAAAACTTTTAAACCGGAGGTTTCCATTGGTATCAATTCGGGCGAAATGATATCGGGCAATATCGGATCGGCATCATTAAAACGTTTGGATTATACCGTAATTGGCGATGCTGTGAATTTGGCCCAGCGTCTGCAGTCTGTAGCGCAGGCCAGCCAGATCATTGTTACCGGCGAGGTTTATGAAAAAGCCAAGGAATCTTTCGAGTTTAACAAAATTGGTGAGGTAAACCTGAAAAATAAAGCCAAACCGGTTGAGATATATGAGGTAGTTTCTTAGTGAGTAGTGAATGGAGAGTTGTGAGTGGTTAATAAATATTGGAAAAGTTAATCCTATTCTCCATTCACTACTTACAACTCTCCACTCACTCAAAACTCAATGCTCCCTCACCCTTTTCTTTAATACACCACCTGCGGCTTCTTTAATGCTGTTGGTAAATACAAAAGCTTTAGGGTCTATACTATGAACCAGGTTTTTTAAACGGCGTACCTCAAAACGGGTTATCACAGTGAATATAATATCGACTGGTTGATGTACATCAAAGCTATCTTTCAGGAAACCACGTTCACCTTTATAAACTGTAATGCCTCTTCCCAATTCCATCACCAGTTTTTCCTTTATTATTTCGCTTTGGCCCGATATGATGTTTACAGCCGTATACTCTTCCAACCCATCAATTACAAAGCTGATGGTGCGTGAGGCTGTATAATAAGTTAATATAGAATATAGCGCGGTTGGCAACCCAAGTTTAAATGCCGCTATTAAAAATATAATAATATTAATACCCAGGATGATCTCGCTGATGGTAAAACTACTCCGTTTGAGTGTGTAAAGAGCCAGTATCTCGATGCCGTCAAGCGCGCAACCGCCACGTATTGATAAACCCACACCCAGGCCCATGAACACACCGCCAAATATGGATACCAGCAACTTATCGGATGTAATAACCGGATATTCTACATAATGCAGGCAAATTCCTAATGCTATTACGCAGGCAAATGTTTTCAGAGCAAACGTTTTGTTTACCTGAAACATTCCCATAATAATAAAAGGAATGTTGGCAATTACAATAACAAAAGCGATGTTAACATGATATAATTCATGAATAAGCAACGATATACCGGTTACCCCCCCATCAAAAAAGCTATTGGGCACCAAAAAACCTTTAAGTGCAAAACCGCAAAATAATATCCCGATTATTACAGTCACTACATCCTTAATTATTTCGGGTAAACTGTGTTCCGCTTTTGTCATGAATTATATTTTTAAATTATGCCTTTAATAATCTCTTCAAGGTGCTCCTGCTTAGCAGGTCCGCGTGTTTCGATAGCTGTTTTGGTAAAATAATGATGGCTTTTAAAAAACGCAACCTGTATTTTATCCCAATCCAGTTCTGTTTTTAACCCATCGGTTATTACAAGTTCCGAAAATAGCTTTTTACTGAGTACAAAAAAATCATTCCGGCCTAAATAATCCAAATCGGCATCACAAATAATTTGGCCTAAATGATTGTGTGGGTTTTGAGGCAATTTGGTTGCCATAATAATATCACATATCTGTTCAATATCATCAGGTAAATATTCAAACTGGGGTAAATATAGCCGTGCTATTGCGCATGATTTTAGTTCATGATCAGTTTGTCCGGATAAAAAGCCGCTATCGTGATACAGGGCTGCTGTAAGCAGTAAAAGCTGTTCGTGTGCCCCTATTCCCTCTTTTTGTGCTATCCGTTTTGAAGCTGTATAAACATCTACAGCATGAAGGGCATTGTGATAATAAAAATGTTCAGGAAGCTCGCTATTTAATTTATCCAGTATAAATACTCTGGCCTGTTCAATTTGCATTGGCAATATAATAGACTGCTAATATATTAAATTGTTCTGCAAGGCCGAACATTGGCGCTATGAATATCAAGGTAAAATGCACCATAGGTGATAAGAAACATGGGTATAAAAATAAAAAGCCTGCCAATCAAAATCATGATGGCAGGCCCTTTGAATTATTTCTACTTAAAACTTAAGCGCTAAATTGAGTGTAAACCGCGTTGGGTTTTGAGGAGCCAAACGGAACGACCAATATTTTTCGTTTGTCAGGTTATCCAATTTTACACCTATACGGTATTTGGGCTGATCATAAAAAACAGTAGCATCAACTGTAGTATAAGATGGTATTACAAATTTAAAAGTAGTGGTATTGGTTTGGAATGAGGCGCTGCCATAATTACCACCTACACCAAAACCTAAGCCTTGAACCTTACCTTGCGGAATACGGTAACTCATCCATAAATTAGCTAACTTATCCGGACCTGCTGCTGCCGGGCGCAAACCCAGTACAGAGGCATCGGCTTTGGTAAATTTACTGTCATTATAAGCAAAACCTGCTATGATATTAAAGCCGGTGAACGGATTAGCAATCACTTCTGCTTCAATACCTTTACTTAGCTGGGTACCGTCCTGAATATTGAATGCCGGATTATTAGGATCAATTCTCACCGTATTAGTTACCGAAATGTTGTAATAGCTCACAGTTGAACTAATCTTGTGATCCCATAAATCAACTTTAACGCCACCTTCCCATTGATTGGCATACTGGGGTTTAAACGGAGAGCCATCGGCACTTGTTGACGTTACGTTATTAAACCCATTCATATAATTACCAAATAGCGATACCTGATCCTGAACTACCTGGTAAACCAAACCAAATTTTGGCGACCATGCCGTTTGATTAAAATTGCCAGTAGTTTTACCGTCGGCCGGAGTGTAAGCACCTTTGTTTATAAACCGGTCAATACGTATGCTGGCCATTGCGTTTAGCCTGTCGGTAATGTTAAACACATCCGACACGTAGGCAGCATATGAACTTTGGTTATTCTGAACATAATCACTTGCTTTAGGCGCAACAGCAGCAAGCAGGGCCGAAACCTTTTCGGGAGTAAAATTATTGTAAGCAGCTCCCGGGTTTTTGTAGTTGATCAAAGGCATGTTCACCAAAACATTTGCCCAGTTGCTCTTTTGACTGTAGTACTCTGCACCGGCAACAATGCGGTTACGGAACTGCCCTATTTTAAAGTCGCCGATAAAATTTTGCTGAACGTTAGTGATATAGTATGGATAATCCTGTTTAACTACCTGCCTCCTTATAGAGTCTGATGATAACGCAAATTGTGTAACAAAGCCTTTAGTTGTTGAGTAGGTTTTGTTAAACATGGTTTGTGATTTCCAGTTATCAGATATTTTGTAATTAACCAGTGCATAAATATCAACTTGCCTGCTTTGATAATCAAGGTTATTATTGGCGAATGACCGCTTGTAGTCGATACCGAGATCTTTAACGTTGAATATTTTTGCTTTCGGGTCTGGCGCAAGACGATAAGCCGAAGTAGCATTTCCATTACCTATTTCGGCATCAAAATTAACCGATAACCGATCGTTGACGATGTAGGTAATGCTTGGTGCTACAAAAATGCTACGGTTATAGCCTGCATCCTGAAAGCTGTGTTCGTTGTGTAAAGCGGTATTGATACGGAATAATACAGTTTTGTCCTTGTTTAAAGGCATGTTAACATCGGCTGTAATACGATTAAGATCAAAACTGCCGGTTTGATAGGCTATTTCTGTGTGCGGAGTTTCAAACGGCTGTTTGGTAACACGGTTAAAAAGACCACCGAATGATGCAAGGCTGCTATTAAACAAAGTACCGGTAGGGCCTTTTATTGCTTCTATTTTTTCAATATCAGCCGGGTCTATGCTATTAAAATTATAACCGGCAACACTGTTGCGGATAAAGTTCCCGGTAACAAACCCACGGGATAAAAGCGTTGTACGCCCGTTATTGTATACCAATGGTACACCTGTTCCGGGAATGTTTTTAAAACCATCCACATAGCTGGTTACCACCTGCTCTTTCATCAGTTCGCTGGTTACTACGCTGTAAACCTGTGGGTTTTCTAAATTTTTAATGGGTAAGCGGGCAACATCTTCTGTTTCTTTTTTCAAAAACTTGTTATGTTTTGCGCTTTGAACATAAACCTCCTGCAGTTGTTTTCCACCCTCAACCAAAACAAAGTTTATGGTAACGGTTTCGCCAGCAGCTACTACCGCTTGTTTGGTTTGTGTTTGCAGGCCCATAAAGCTGGCTGCAACATTATAAGTGCCAGGCGTTACATTTTTAATGGTATAGTGGCCATTTTGCCCTGCACTTGCACCCTGTTGAGTTTCTGTGATAACAATATTAACGTATTCGGCAGGTTTGCCATCGGCTGTTTTTACGGTGCCTTTAATAGTACCTGATGTTGTTTGTGCCGATACATCAGCACTTAAAATAAGTCCTAAAAAGCCAGCTATAAAGAGAACGTTAAACGTTTTTATTAACAATGAATGGAGATTGATATTTTTAAAAAGAACGAGGGGTAATTTTTTTCGCATCGGTGGAGAATTAATTGAGTAAAGGCTTGTACTATATGATGTAAATTAAACTTATGTGGACTGCTAATCCGGCGCAAAGTTATTTTTATTTAGAATAAATACAAATAAGAAGACAGAATTTCTACAGAATTCACCTTTGCTTAATTATTTGAAGGAATACTAATAGCTCAAATTACATCCTGATTATATCAGGCTAAGTCTATTTGCGGTATATAAACTATATTAGCCGCATGAATAGTTGGTTTAAAAACTACAAGGGCATTATACTGCTCATGGCAGGTATTATAACCGGAAGTATTGCCGGTATACTTTTGGGAAGCAAGGTTGAACCCTTGAAACCAATAGGCGATATTTTCCTGAACCTGCTGTTCACCGCTGTGGTACCCCTGGTGTTTTTTGCCATAGCATCGGCAATTGCCGGGCTTGATAGTTCGCAAAGATTGGGCCGCCTGCTGGGCATTACCTCTGCCGTATTTGTATCAACTGTACTTGTTGCCGCCATTGTAACCATCATAGCTGCATGGATATTCCCGATACACCAACACCTGGTAGCCAGCCCAATTACGGAAGCCATTGTTAAAAAGCCTTTTGGCGATCAGCTTACCCAGCTATTTACCACCAGCGAATTTTATCAGTTACTATCCAGAAAAAGCATGCTGGCTATGATCATTTTTTCGGTGCTGATAGGTTTCGCCACGTTGAAATCCGGAGAGAAAGGTGCTGCATTCGCCAGCTTTTTACATAGTGGCAATGAGGTATTTAAAAATATCTTTATCCTGATCATGAAGCTTGGCCCTATTGGCTTAGGCGCCTATTTTGCGTATCAGGTTGGCGTTTTTGGGCCTCAATTATTTGGTGGTTATGCCCGTTCAATGGCCTTATACTACGGCGTGGGTGCATTTTATTTTGTAGTGATATTTAGTTTATACGCCTTTATAGCTGGTGGAGTAAAGGGTATAAAAAAATACTGGCGTAATAATATTATACCATCTGCAACGGCGGTGGGTACGTGCAGCAGCATTGCCACCATACCGGCTAATCTGGATGCTGCAAAAAAAATCGGCATACCTGATGTTATTGCCAATGTCACTATCCCTATAGGTGGCACGCTGCACAAAGAAGGCTCCAGTATATCATCTATAGTAAAAATGATCGTGGTGTTTGCCCTTTTTGGAAAAAGCTTTAACAGCGCTGATACCATAGCCGTAGCCCTGGCCATGACGGTATTGGTTAGCCTGGTTGAGGGCGGCATACCTAATGGAGGCTACATAGGCGAATTATTGTTCATATCGGCCTATGGTTTCCCGCCCGAGGCACTCCCTCCTGCCATTATCATAGGCACTTTGGTTGACCCAATGGCTACCCTTTTAAATGCCACCGGCGATACAGTTGCCGCCATGCTGGTTACGCGCTTTAGCGAAGGCCGAAACTGGCTCAAAGCCTCAGAATAAGCGTTTGGCTATCATCGCAGCATATAATTAACACATCTAAATAATTATATTTGTTAAACAGACACATCAAACACCTGTTTATCAAAACCTTATGCTGCATATTTTATATATCATTGCCATTACTGCCGAAGCCATGACAGCGGCCCTCTCTGCCGGCCGGCGAGATATGGATTGGGTTGGCGTTTGTATTATAGCCTGGGTTACCGCGCTTGGTGGCGGTACGGTACGCAATATTTTATTCAACCACTACCCCATGAGCTGGGTTGAGCATCCCGAATATTTGCTCATCACTGCCGCGGCTGCCCTACTGGCTGCCATCATTGCATCCGTCATGACCAAATTAAAAAAATTGTTCTTGTACCTCGATGCCTTAGGCCTGGTGGTATTTACCATCATAGGCTGCCAGATAGCACAACAAATAAACCTGCCGGCAAGCATAGTTTTATTAAGCGGGATGATAACCGGTTGCGCAGGCGGGGTTTTGCGCGATGTACTGTGTAATGATGTACCGCTGTTGTTTCATAAAGAAATATATGCCAGTGCATCAATCATTACCGGTGCGGTTTATCTGGGAATAGAATACTTAGGCGGCAGCGCCCCGCTTGCCATTGTTATAGCGTGCATTATCGGGTTAACGCTCCGTTTATTATCTATCCGCTATAAATGGCAAATGCCCAAGTTTGTTTATCACGAAGAATGGCATTAAAACAAAAAAGGCTGCCCTTTTGGTGGCAGCCTTTTTTGTTGTTAATATACTTACTGATTATTACCAGCCTGTATTTTGAGTTAACTTGTTATTAGTAGCAATCTCGCGTTGCGGAACTGGCCACAAGTAGTATTGATCCTTCATGGTAACACCTTGCTCGTTTGGAGTTGAGGTTGCCACACCAAATGTATTGTTTTTCACATCATAGATTTGGTGAGTACGCTGAATATCAAAGTATGACTTATCTTCATAAGCCAGCTCATGATAACGCTCTTTCCAGATAGCAATACGGAACTGATCTTTTGTTAAGCCAGCCAATGGAGCCAGGTTAGCACGTGTCCTGATCTGGTTTACAGCAGCATAAGCATCTGCAGTTGGACCATTCACTTCGTTTGATGCCTCTGCAAAGGTCAGCATGGCTTCTGGCAAGCGTAAAAATGTCCAGTTTTCATCGCATTTACCACTTATGGCCGAACCTGCAACAGAGCTTTCTACATGGAAATATTTGTACAAGCAATGTTCGCCGAACATGATAATAGAATTACCATCAGAAGCCGGATATTGTGAAAAATAGAACTGTTTTTCCTCAGTACGTTTGTCGCCTGCTTCATAACTGGCAACAAATGCATCAGTAGGGATCATAGCACCCAAATGGTCACCATAAATACCAATCGGCTGGTTAAACGGAACAGTTAATTGAGTGATGGCATTAGTTGCATTTTTTGTCGCATCATAATTGGCCTGAAATATTAACTCGCCCTGGTTTTTGTGCGGATTATCATGCAGATAGGCATAATTATCAAACAAAGTAAATAAAGGCAATGCTTGTTTAGCCTCATCCGCTGCTTTCTGATAATTTTCAGTTTTTTGTAATGGGAAACCAGCCATAGTTAAATATACACTTGACAATAAGGTGTGTACAGCACCCATTGATGCCAACATACCATTATTACCAGGAAGGCCAGATTGCTCTGCAGCCAAAAGGTCACTTACTACCTGATTATAAACCTGCTCTTTAGGCGTACGGGCAGGGTACAAAAGCGCACTGTTCAAATCAATAGGAGCGGTAAGCAAAGGCACATCGCCATATAACCTTACCAGGTGATAGTAAAAGAATGCTCTTAAAAAGTACACCTCGCCCAACATCGATTTTTTTGTAGCATCATCCATGCTGATAGACGGAATACGGTTTAAGGCGATATTACACTCAGCAATAGCAGTATAACAACCTTTCCACATGGTTTCAAAACCCGGGTTGGTAGCATCGGTACGTTCAAATATAACGTTATTGTTATTTACACTTTGTCCTAATGAAGTAGCGTGGCCGGCAAACAGTTCCAACGTAATAAATGGCGCCTCGCCATAGGCATCACCATTCATAAAAATGTACGTACCATTGTTTTGGTTGTTAAGGCCGTTGCCGTAAATACCATTTACAAACGCGCGTGCCTGACTTTGGCTTGTAAAATAATTTTGTTGGGTAAAGTTGCTTTTATTTGGTTCATCAAGGTATTTTTTGCAACCGGTAGCACTTGCTATGACGATCAGAGCCAATAAGCCGCTCTTATATTTTTTTAAATTAAATTTCATAATAATATTCATTTAAGTATTTAATTAAAAACTTGCATTTATACCCAACAGATAAACTCTTGGTTTTGGATAATCATAAAACTGGATACCCTGGGTAAAGTTGCTGTTTGTTTGCTGACCATTCACTATTTGTGCATTGTAGGTAGAAGTTTCAGGATCATACCCGGTATACTTAGTGATCAGGAACACGTTTTGCGCTTGCGCATATATTCTTAAGCGGCTCAGTTTAATTTTCTTAACCAGGTTATCAGGGAAGTTATAACCTAAGGTTATATTACGGCCACGAATAAAGCTTCCACTCTCTACCTTGGTTGAGTAAATCTCTGTTTGATAATAAACATAAGCCGGACGGTCCTGAGCTATGCTGGTATTTTGGTTTTCCGGAGTCCATGCATTTAACACAGTAGCATAACTATTGGCCTGACCAGTACGATCCTGACCCGAGTGACGGGTTAAGTTCATGATCTGGTTACCGTAGTTAAACTGCAGATCGATACCCAGGTCAAATGCTTTGTAACGGAAGGTATTGTTAAATGTTCCATAACCAGATGGGGTTGATTTACCCAATATCTGTTTGTCGGCAACTGTAATTTTACCATCGCCGTTAGTATCCTGAATTTTCAAATCGCCTGGAAGTTTACCGTATTTGGCAGCCTCAGCAGCTTCAGCAGTACCCCAGGTTCCTAACACTTTGTAGCCGTAGAATACGCTGGCGGGTTCACCTACACGCAGCAAGTTAAACTGCGATAAGAATGTTGGAGCCAAAAAGATATCATCGTTGGCTTCGCCTAAATGCAATATTTTATTTTTCAGGAACGAGATATTGAAGCTGGTGTTCCAGCTAAAATTATCGGTTTTAATGTTAACAGAGTTGATACTTAACTCAATACCTTTATTTTCAAGGCTACCAATGTTTTTGTAAACACTATTATAACCACTGCTTTCAGGTATTGGTGCATTCAACAATAAGGCTTTGGTTTTTTTGTAATAAGCATCCGCATCAAAATTTAAACGATTGTTGAACAAGCCGAAACCTACACCGAGGTTAAACTCGCTGTTTTTTTCCCATTGCAGATCCGGGTTACCGGGGCTGGAGGTATTAATTATTGTACCCGTACCACCTGTTACTGTAGTACCCGATACCAGGTTGGCCTGAGATTGGTACTGACCAATTTCAGAGTTACCAGTTAAACCATAGCTAAATCTCAGTTTCAGATCAGAGATGGTTTTGTTGTCTTTCAGGAAATTTTCCTGAGATACACGCCAGGCTAAAGCCGCAGACGGGAAGAAACCATATTTTTTTGAAGGACCAAAACGTGATGAACCATCCTCACGTCCGGTTAAGGTTAACAGATATTTGTCTTCAAGACCATAATTGATACGACCGAAGTATGACTGAATTTGCCAGGCATAATAATTTGAGGAAGGTGTTCCGGGAGTTGCACCTACACCAAGGTTGTTATAGGCAAAGTAATCATCTGATAAACCTGTTGTTGAAGATCCGACAGACAGTTCATTAAAGTTTTGGCGCTCGGTACCAACAACAACATTCAATGAATGTATTTTATTGAACACCTTGTTGTAGCTTAAGTGGTTTTCAAACTGCCAGAAGGTATCATTATATTCATTGATAGAAGCAGAACTATTACTTTGATCAACCGTAGCACCACCTACTAAACCCGTCTGGTAATGCGGGTTTAAGTTAACCTGTGTGGTAACCCCTATAGTACTGCGGAATTCAAGGCCTGGTGCCAGGTTCAGGTTCAGGTAACCGTTACCACTGAATATGCTTTTGCGATACAAGTTATGAACTTCATTAGCCTGGGCAACCGGGTTATCACCGCCTTCTAAGTTAGGATAATCGGTTCTTTTACCATATGAACCATCAGGATATTTTACTGGAATAAACGGCACCATCTCAATTAACATACGAGGGATGTTATTGCCGCCAGTACCATCATCTGCTGTACGCTGTTCAGAATTGTTATAATTTAAACTGGTACCAACTTTTAACCACGGTTTTATCTGATGGTCAATAGTTAAACGGGCATTATAACGTTTCTGATAAGTATTTAAGATGATACCTTCGTCATCAGCATAGTTCAGGAACAAACCGTAAGTAAGATTATCTGAACCACCTGTAAACGTAACGTTATGGTTTTGGCTGTAAGAGGCACGGGTAGTAGCTTTTTGATAATCCACATCATATAACGGATTTAAATTCTTATCAAAAAGTTTACCAATTAGGGCTGTTCTTTCTGTAACAGGATTATCTTTAGTGTAGTTACCTGCTGCCCAACCTGCCGGATCATATTTAGGAATATTGGCATAAGACTGATCTTCAACCGCTAACCATTCCTTAGAATTCAGCACAGGCAGTTCTTTAGCCATTACGCTGATACTTCCGTAAGCATCATAACTAACACTGCCACCTTTTTTACCACGTTTGGTAGTTACCAGGATTACACCGTTAGCACCGCGGGTACCATAAATAGCTGTTGATGACGCATCTTTAAGTACGTCAATAGTTTCGATATCATTAGGGTTCAATGCTGAGCCACCTGCTGTCCAGATCACACCATCCACTACATAAAGCGGATCGGTTGCAGCATTGATCGAGCTATAACCACGGATACGGATCTTGGTTTCACCGCCTGGTGCGCCAGAGTTTGTTGATACGTTAACACCGGCAATTTTACCGGAAAGTTCCTGCTCAACGTTAATAGCCGGACGGTCTTGCAGCGCTTTTCCACTCACACTACCTACCGAACCGGTTAAGTCTACACGTTTTTGTGTACCGTAACCTACCACAACCACCTCGTTCAGTGCTTTAGGTAATTCTTCAAGCACAGCATCAATTTGTGCTTTGTTACCAATAGCAACTTCTTTAGTAGTGTAACCCACAAAACTGAACACAAGTGTTCCGGTTCCGTTAGGTGCATTCAGGGTGTATTTACCGTTAACATCGGTAACGGTACCTAAATTTGATCCTTTGAATTTAACGCTTACACCTGGTAGCGGGCCTTTGGCGTCACTTACAGTACCTTGTACTTTAAATGCTGCAATAGGCTCAGCGTTTTCTTCTTTCTTTTTAACTACAATGGTTTCGTCAAATACCTTGTAGGTTAAAGGCTGATCTTTAAAACATTGGTTAAGGGCTTCTTCCAGAGGAGCGTTAGCCAGTTCAATATTAATCCCTCCTGCTTTTGAAACATCATTTTTGTCATATAAAAAATGATAACCGGTTTGTTTTTCAATTGCCTTCAGTACTTTTTCTACCGTGGCGTTTTTTTGGTGGAGGGTTACTATTTGACTATAACTTTTCGCGCTTACATTGGTAAGGGCGGCAATCATAATAATAACTGTGAGCTTCATAGCCAGTATTATTTTGGATAATTGAGGCCATACCAAAGGCGTGGCCTTAGAATTAAAATTCATAAGTTTGTAGAGTTTGGGTTAAACATTAACTTTCAATTCGTCGATTGCATTTTTTTGGGGCCCAGATACTTAGCCGGGTTAGTGCTGCAAACACTTCCCGGTTTTTTTATATCCCTATATTTTGCCGTTTACAGTGTAGTTTGCACGGTAAGGCAATTAAGGCAAGGAGTCCCCAGCAGAGGCTAACTTATACTGTGTATTTCTTTCATCATAGCGTTGTTTAAGGGTGAATAGTTGGTTATTAGATTTATTATGTAATTACTTGGTTATGGTGATATGCTTATCTTCTATTTTAAAATTAACTCCCTCGTATTTAAGCATATTCAATAATTCTGAGGCTTTAACATTGCGGGAGATGCGCCCTGTAAATTCTCTTTCAGGTATTTTGCCTTCAAAGGATACACTTACATCGTACCAGCGGGCAACCTGGCGCATAATACTTTCAATACCTGCATCCGTAAACTGAAACAGCCCGTCTTTCCAGGCTACGGAATTTTCAGCATCCGGGTCGTTTATTACCTTGATCTGTCCATTTTGGTTGAGCGAGGCCTGCTGGCCTGGTTTTAAAACACTGGCATTTTCGCTATTGCTTATTTTTACAGCCCCTTCCAAAAGGGTTGTTTTCACCGCGTTTTCATCATTATAGGCCATTACATTAAAATGAGTGCCTAATACTTCAACCAATACACGGTTTGTTTTTACCCTGAATGGTTTTGATGGGTTTTTAGCTACCTCAAAATAAGCTTCGCCGGTAATTTCAACATCGCGGGTATTACCCGTAAATACAGCTGGAAAACTAACAGATGAGGCAGAATTTAGCCAAACCTTAGTGCCATCATTAAGCACAAGCTGGTACTGCCCTCCTCTTGGGGTTGATACGGTATTTATTTCAGAGCTTCCATTTTCACTGCCTTTATCAGATTGGTAAACCAGCTGCCCATCTTTCGTTTTATTTACCTGAGCATCCCCTTCCTTTGCCAAAACTCCGTTTTGAGCATTATCCAGATTAATCGTTTTACCATTTGCAAACGTTAAAACAGCCCTATTCCCTCCCGGCAAAGCATCATGAGCCGGCTGATTTTTAGCAAAATCACCTTTATTTCCCGACTGCTTTTTTTGCTTTATAAAAATGTAAGCACCAAAACCTACAAATACCAGCAAAGCCGCTGCAACACCCAATTTTACCCATGGTGTATTACTATTGTTGGGAGGCCTTATTGGGTGTAGATTATCATGATCTGCTTTATTCTGTAAGATATTATCGAGCATATCCTGGCTTTTTGTTGGGTCAAAAAGCTGGTCATTTGTTTCAAGGCTATTCCAGGCTTGTTGAATAAGCGCGGTTAGTTCAGTATCATTTGCTGATGCATTAATAATTTGAAATAACTCTTCCCGTTCCTGAGCTGTAGCAGTTTGATTATAATAGCTATTAAACAGATAGCTTAACCTTGCATTAAATGCACTCATATAGAATAGTTATTAGTCATCAGTAAATAATTGGCGTGAGGTTTTCGGGCGACCTCATGTACATGACAACTAACAGCTAAAAAAAGGGGCTATCGAATCTTAAAAAAAAATAAAAAACTTTTAACCGTTACCAGCAACATGGCCGTAACTTCCAGATGCTCATGTACATACTCGGTTATTGACACCGTAGCTATTTGCAAATATTTTTTTACGGTTTCGCGCGATAGCTCAAGCTGATCGGCTATTTCGGCATATTTAAGGCGGTTATGCCTGCTCAATAAGTACACTTTTTGCTGTTGGGGTGGCAAATGATCAATAGCTTCGTCAAGTAAATTATAATACATATCAGTATACCCTACCTCCGGGATCATGATCTTTACATCACTATCTTCCAGTTGTTTGACTAAAACCCGTTCTTTAGCCAGCTTTTTCAGGCAATTTAAAGCATGATTTTTAGAGATCACAAAAAGGTATGCCTTAAAATTATCAACCCCTACCAATGATTCTCGCGTAAGCCATATTTTCAAAAACACATCCTGCACCACCTCTTCGGCCAACTCGGCCGAGTTTGTTATGCGCAGCATATGCACACCTAATTGCTGGTGGTGCATCATAAATAATTTCCGAAAGGCTTGTTCATTGCCTGAAGCCACCTGCATCAACAGTTCACTCTCATTTAACTGAGCAATATCAAACATAGAAAAGGGTATAATTGTGCCAAATAATAAAACTTTACATAATTTTTAGGCGCACAATGTTATATAATTAAACAAGTGCTTAACACCATTACTGTGATAAGGTTTACATTTTGCAGGCGAAAACCTCTTTCAGAATTTTAAATTATTGATTGGCAGGAATATAATAACTAAACTAATATTTATTCTTCATTTTTTAACACATCGTCAGTTAATTTATTTTCAATACGTTTATCAGGTATAAACCACATAGCAGCTACAACGCCGTACAAAGCAAAACTTACAATAGGGCTAACCCATGATAATCCAATGGCAGCTATATAAACCAACACAGAGCCCATACTTTTCCAGTCGCTGCCCAATACGTCAGCAATAAGCGATTGCTGGCCGCTGTGTTTGATAAGCATTTTTTGCAAAATGGTATAAGAAAACCCTGTCATGGCCAAAGTAACACCATAGCAAACTACAGGTATTTGCGTAAAATGATTTTCGCCCATCCAACCAGTCACAAAGGGGATCAGCGATAGCCAGAACAGCAGGTGCAGGTTGGCCCATAATATTCTCCCGTTTACCGATCTTACAATGTGCATCAAGTGGTGATGATTGTTCCAGTATATCCCCACATACACAAAGCTCAAAATATAGCTCAGAAAAACGGGCACAAGCGGCTTCAACGATTCCAATGTATCGCCATGAGGCACCTTCATTTCCAGTACCATAATGGTAATGATAATGGCTATAACACCATCGCTGAAAGCTTCTACCCTACTTTTACCAAAAGCCATTTTATACTCAGTTTAATTGCTTAGTTCCAAATGCATCATATCTTTTCATCGCTTCAATAAAATAATAATCGGCGTATGTTAAAGGTACATCTATTTCGGTACCTGCCGGAAAATGGCCAACACTGTGCTCCAAAATAAACCCACCATTTGTGCCCGGAGCCGCTTTATAAGCCGTTGACGATAATGTTTTAAGTATGGTTTCGGCGGTGCTGAAATACTCCTGTCCTTTACCATTATCGGCATAATTACAAAGTTCCAGCAGGGCCGAAGCTGCTATAGCTGCCGCTGATGCATCCTTCAGAGCATTCGGAATATTAGTCGCATTATAATCCCAGTAAGGTATTTTATCGGCCGGCAGGTTTGGATTAGTCAGGATGAATTTGGCTATGTTTTGGGCTTGTTCCAGGTACTTTTTATCTTTTGTTTCGCGATACATCACCGTGAAGCCATATAAGCCCCAGGCCTGCCCGCGCGCCCAGGCCGATTCGTTGGCAAAACCCTGCGCTGTTTTCTTTTCCTTAACTCCCCCTGTTTGAGCATCGTAGTTAATTACATGGTACGAGCTATAATCCGGCCGGTAATGATTTTTCATGGTGGTATTGGCATGCGTAACCGCTATTTTATAATAGCTGGAATCGCCTGTTTCATGGGTGGCCCAAAACAGAAGCTCCAGGTTCATCATGTTATCGATGATCACCAGATAATCCGACGGATTTTTTGAGTCCCATGATTTAATGCACCCTACAGTTGGGTTAAACCTTGTTGATAACGATTTAGCACTGTTGATCAGGATCTGTTTATACTCGGGTTTAGGCTCTATCCTGTTGGCATTACCAAAGCTGCAAAACATCATAAAACCCAGATCGTGCGTATTTTTGTTGTACTGTTCTTTTGCCAAAACACCTAAAACCCGGTTAGCTTCGGTTAGTAATTGCTTATCGTGATTTTGCTCATACAGGTACAATAAACTACCCGGATAAAAACCACTGCACCACCAGCCCGAATTGCTATTTTCCTGCTTTTTGGTATCAGGATGATAGGTTTTTGGAAATTCCTGCGGCCCTATTTGTTTGGCCAGCAGTTTATATTGCGCATCAGCATCCTTAAAGTTCTTTTTAAAAGTATTTAAAAGTTCCTTTTGTGGCTTAAAACTGTTTTGAGCATTTACGCTAAACGTGCTTAATAAAATGGCACAAAAAACAACATGCACAGGGCTTAATTTCATAAAGGCTTTGTAACTGAATTGGCTGGGTATAAAAATGCATATTTTGATTGAAATTACAAGGATATGTATTAATAATACTGCATATAAAAGCCCGATCATATGATCAGGCTTTTATATGCAGTATTTCAAAATGTTATAAGGCTATTAAAAAGTACCATTTTGCGGCGCATTCCATTTAGAATCAACCGTAATACTAAAGCTTGAAGGAGCTTGCTTAAATAAGTATCCGGATAATATATATTGAGTATTACTTTCTACCAATAGCGTCGGGCTATCCTCCCAATTGGTTTGTCCAATAACCACATTATTCGCGTTATAAGCCTTAATGCCGGTAGCAAAATAATTAAATGGCCATGCATAAGTAGAAAACTCTACATTTGTCTTTCCCTTATCGCTGCTATTCACAATAAAGGTTTGTATACGGTCGTCCCATCCACTGGAGTGTACACAGTCAGAGGCTGCTCCGCCATCAACCATATCATAAAGCGGAGGTGCAGTGCCAAGAGTTACCTCAATCTTGTTAATATCAGCAGGCAAGGCATCCAATAGCTTATAAGTCACCTGGCCTACTATTCTTTTTAAAACAATACTTTGCGTACCATTGGCCGTTACATCAAATTCAAGTTTCTGCAAAAAGGTATCAGTAAAGTTCTCATTATTCTTATACCCTAATGAAGGGTGGTAGGTACCGGCTACCAGATCAAGACAGCTATTGGTTACGTAATAATTTGCTGATGTGGCCCCCACGAAAAATACAGTATAATGCCCTGCGGCAAGCGAATCTGTTATTGCACCGAAACCCGCATCGGTTGACTTCTGGAAAATAGTTTTAACTTGCTTTAACGAGTCTTTATTCCCGGTATAGGCATAGTAACTCAAAAATTTGATGGCATCGGTAAGCGCGGCATTGGTATTGAGCTTACCCGAACTGATACCTTTGGTTTCTTTTGTAAAACCACTGAGTTTAAAACCAACAGCATACTTTTTAGCACCTTTACTGCTCCCCTGTTCAGCAGGATTTTGGTTATGCCGTGTTGATTCCTTTTTGCAGGCACAAAAGGCTATACTTAAGCCTATTGCCCAAATTAATTGTTTTTTCATAAGTAGGATTTATTTTGTTTGTTTGGTTATAAGTGACTGTATCAACAGCATATTTTGCACAGGGGGATGCATGCTGCCAGGTTTAGCTAAATAGTATATGATAGCATAGGGCTCTATCATATATTATTTAACATTAACAAATTATAACTAATTGATAATAAACAAGGTAACAATATCCGCACAACATTTGAGAAGTTTTTTGTGCAATTAGAGAAGTTTATGCGTGAATATTTTCACACAGCTATTTTGCAGAAAATAATTTTAATACTATGGCTGCTTATAAAATGAATAATAGTATAAATCAGGTTTTAAATCATAGCCCAAAACAAACGTACTGATCACCGGATTTGCTGCCGATTTTTCCGCCGCCGCAGGCTATTACCACATATTGTTTACCATCAATACTGTAGGTTGCCGGGGTTGCATAGCCCGCGGCGGGTAGTTGGGCTTCCCACACTACTTTGCCAGTTTTTTTATCAAAGGCACGTATCTTTTCATCTTTAGTGGCTGCTATGAATACCAGGCCGCCTTTGGTTACCAGCGGCCCCCCATAGTTTTCCGTCCCGGTAACCGGGATGCCTCGTTTAGTTAGTTCAGGATATTCACCAAGCGGCACTTTCCATAACAGCTTGCCCGAGGTAAGGTCAACGGCGTTCAACGTACCCCAGGGTGGTTTAATACCAGGATATCCGTCTTTGTCAACAAAACGGTTATAGCCAGCCATAGCATATGGAACTTCGTCAACCTGTTTCTTTTCCTGCTTGCTGCTCGCAGTTCTGTCGGTAACAGGCTCTTTGGCAACTGTCTTAGCCGCTTTTACCTCAGGCAGTTTCAGCAAAAACGCCAGCAGGGCCTTTTTATCCGCAGGAGCTATTTGTTTAAAAGATGGCATCATATTGCGCCCATTGGCAATGATCTGGCTTAGCTGATCTTCCTTGTATTTTTTACCGATGTTAACCAGCGATGGGTACGATGTGCCGTTGCCTTTTAACTCCGGGCCGTGGCAGGCCAGGCAATTCTTATTGTAGATCATCAGCCCTATTCCCTTTAACGACTGATCGCCGGTTGATTTGGGTACATCTATCATCACTTGCGCCCAGGGCATTTCTGAGCTGTTTACGTACATGACCTTGGTTTCGGCATCTACCGCAGCCCCACCCCATTCGCCGCCGCCGTCAAACCCGGGAAATATCCAGCCACCTGCTTTACTTGGTGGTGTAAACATAAGGCGATTTTTAACCTGGTTGTACTTCTGCATCATATCCTGATGAGTTTCAGGCGAGATATATGTTACATCCTCCGGATTAAACATTTGCCTTGCAAAAGGTTGGGGCAATGTAGGTATTGGCTGTGTAGGCCAGGGTTGTTCGCCGGGCAATGCCAATGTAGGCACAGGTTTTTCTATAATTGGGAATACGGGCTCCCCATTTGTTCTGTCGAACATAAAAATGTAGCCATGCTTGGTTATCTGCGCAACGGCATCAATCTGTTTGCCGTTATGGTTGATAGTAACGAGATTCGGATTAGCAGAAAGGTCACGATCCCACAGGTCATGATGCACCACCTGGAAATGCCATTTCAGCTTACCGGTAGCAGCATCCAATGCCAATAGCGAATTACTAAACAGATTTTTCCCCTTGCGAAAACCGCCATAAAAATCGCCCCCAACAGAACCCGTTGGGATATATACTATGCCTCGTTTTTCGTCCAGAGCCATCCCTGCCCAGCTGTTGGCCCCGCCAAATTTTTTCCAGGCAGCGGTATCCTTCCACGTTTCGTAGCCTTTTTCGCCCGGATGCGGAATGGTATGAAATATCCACCTCAGTTTACCTGAAACCGCATCATAAGCCCTGATATGCCCCGGCGCCGCATCCGCCGATTCGGCTACGCGGGTACCTACAATGAACAGATCATGATAAACCACACCCGGTGTTGTACCCGCCACAAACGACTTGGTTTCGCGCCCCAGATCTTTCGTAAGGTCAATAACGCCCTCCTTACCAAACGAGCGTACCGGCTTGCCCATTTCTGCATCAATGGCAAAAGTTTTAGCCCCGACGCTATAAAAAATGCGTTTATCTCCTCCATCACTATTTTGCCAATAGATTACACCCCGGCTTACTTTGTAATAGGCCATGGGGTCGCCGTTGTTGGTGGTATCTTCTTTTGCAGGGTCAAAAAGCCACTTTTGTACGCCTGTTGCAGCATCAAGGGCAAATAGTTTTAATTTGGGACTGGTGCCGTACAGCACCCCATTAACCATAATTGGGTTACACTGGTTTTGGCTCCTATTGGCAGTGTCCCTGTCCTGAGTGCTATAAGTCCAGACAGCTTTAAGTTGTTTTACATTACTAAGGTTGATCTCCTCATTTGTTGAATAACGGTTGCCCTCTTTACCACCGGCGTAAGCGGGCCAGCCACTATACGCACCTGATTCGGCAGCAGGTTTATTTTTGCAGGCACTACAGGCAACTGTTAAAGCAGTAAGTAACAAAAGCAGCTTCATTTTCATGATAAGGGTGTTTAGGTTTTATTTATTGATCAAGCTGGCCGGTGCTACCTCGTTACTCAGCAATTTCCCGAATAGTTCCCAACGCTTTTCGGGCGCCTTGGCGGTGCCGCCGTTGCGCTCTATATAGTTCTTTACGAGGTCCTGACCGTAGTTATAGTTGATCACATAGCTGCGGTATTTTTTAATGAAGCTCAATGATTTATCAGCAGTTTCATCGTTCATGAGGCAGTACTTGGTCAGGTAATTCCGGGCCTTATCGCGCGATAGGGTGTTATTAACCAATCCCCTTGCTGCCTCATTACGGGCATAATTTAAATTGCCTTTTATGGCCAGTGCTTTAAAATACAGATCGATACCGGCAGTATCCAAACCAGCCAGCGGCAACAGCACGTTTTTAGCAAATTTAACCTTTTCCTCACCCGGGAAAGCCACCTCAATACCATAGTTCGCGCTCCCCTCCGCTATTAATGATTGCGGACTGAACAACGGATACATCGAGATCTCTACCCAGCCTTTATCATGGTACAGGTGTTTCTCCAGCAGCATATTGTACACATGGTGGCCTGGATAACTTTCATGGCTGCCTACATCAATAGCCCTGTCAATAAACACTTTCAGATCGGTATTTATTTGTACCGTGCTTTTATAATTGCCTTTGTACCAGTTGTAACCGCTCCAGGGTTTATTGGTTACATACTCGAGGGTAAAACTTTCACCGGCAGGTAATTTGTAATGAGCCAGTGTACGCTTACGGGCTTCGGCAATGGCGGCCTGCATCACAGCATCCAGCTTATCCTTAGGGATAATGAATTTGTTGGCCAGTTTCTGAAAGCGGTCATTTACACGGCCTTTGCCCGGTAGTATGCTATCCAGCTGGGCTATCTGGGCCTTGAAGTAATCCTCCGTATAAACCGGGGCAGCTACGCCAAACAGCTCCCTTGATTCCTCATCAAAAGGGCGCTCCTCGCCCGAGAAAATGCGTATACGGCGACTAAACGCAACCAGTTGATCGGCCATCCAGCTGGCTCGCATTTTATTGGTATCAATTACTGATGAAGTGGCTATAACTTTCAACTCGTTCATCAGGCTGTTGGCATTGGCCAGTAAGCTGTCTTTCGGAAATTCTTTTAACGGCTCCTGTTTGGGTTTCAGCGAATCAGGGCCATAATAGGCATCCACAAAATCGCTATCGTACTGGCCTATGCTGAGGCCCAGCCTTACGTACTCGGTGGCCAGGCTGTTTAGTTTTTTATTTTCGAGATCCTGCGCCGGATCGTTGTGGCATGAAAGCATAAAAATCACAGGCAAAAAAATCAGTAGTTTCTTCATGGTCGTATTATCCTGGGTAAAAGTAAATGTTGAACAAGATAATGATTCCATTGTTTACAAAACGAAAACGCTTTTGGAGCCCCGCCCTACTTTTTAAAATTTTATTTTAACACTTTTTGGTTCAGAATAAACCTGAAAATTGTTCGTTCTTTTGCAAAACGCCCTCCTTTTTTAGCTAAAATGAAGATTTCTATCACTTTTCAATGCATTTTTCAAGCTTTAAAAAGTTACAACTTATTGACTTTCAAATAACTAATTTAAATTCACAGATCCCGGACTATTTTCATCCTTAACCAAACAGCCCTGTTCTCTTTTATCAAGAGAACAGGGCTGCTGTGTTTTGTAAATATACGAAAATTTACCGGCATGATTTGTTCGACCCACTCCTGAATCATGATTAAAAATCCTTTAATCTAACAAATCAGTTTAATCGTGGTTCAGACAACAGTTCACGATTGCTTCGTCGTTCCTCCTCACAATGACAAATTTTTCTGACTCATGCAATGGGTATCACCTACGCCCAGTTAAACCGTACAATCTCGTTGTTCAGTTTCCATTTATCGGCAAACATATCGGTCATCCAGTCTAAAGGTTCGCCTATGGGTTGTACCCTGGCAGCCTGGGCAAAGGCTTGTTTTATGGCTGCACGCTGCTCGGTTCCCAATGCTTCAGGTTGAGCCGATATAAAGAGCGGAGCGCCACTTTCGGCCAGTAATTGTAGCCATTGTTTATTCCTTTCCCAACTTATATGAGTGGTTAGGCCAACGCAATCGCCGTCAACGGCGTAAAACTTATTATGCTGTGTAAGGCGGAAAGCCAGCGTATTCACTCCCATTTTACGGGTTCGATCCCATTCTTTACCACTGGTATCATCACCTATCCGACAAAGCTCAAATACCCCGGCCGACAGGTGGCTCATGGTATTGCAGCCTATAACATACATGCTACCGGCTGCCTGGCGGATAGCGCCGTACAGATCGTTAATGATTTCGGCGGTGGTTTTACTGCGGTCGTTAAAGTTCCAGTTGGGCGCGGTAATGCTGTCTTTCATATCAAAACCCCAGCGACCGGTGATGTCATAGGTGCTGAAGTCATGCTTCACCATATCGTATCCCCATTGTTTGTAAACCTCAAAATTGTGCTTAATGCGTTCAATGTTTTCGGGAATGGTTGGGTCGAGCACAGGATTTTTAGGGTCATCACGGCCAGGTATTTTTGGAGCCAGCAGACTGGCCTTTTCATCATGTTTGGCACACAGCGGGCGCATCCACAAGCCGGGGCGCATACCCTGGTTCTTGATTTCGTCAGCCAGCAGGTGCATATCCTTAAACTTATCGTTAGGCTTTGAAAAATCGTCGTTCCAACCGCCATCACCCGGCAACAGGGGCGAGTACTGGGCCCAACCGGCGTCAACCACCGAAAACGGGCGGTTGCGGGTATCGGTAACCAGTTCGGCCATCATAGCGGTGGTTTTCTTGATCAGGTCGAACGAGTTATTACCATAGGCAAAATACCAGTCGTTAATACCATATACGGGTTGTTTTGGCAATCGTGGCTTAGGGCACATCATTCCGCAAAACCTGCGGGTGGTGTAAAAAGCATTTTCTTCCGGCCTGCCGTTGGTGGTGATCACATCGGCTGCATGCAGCTCGCGCGCGCCCAATAACACACCATTACCGCCCGAGTGAGTATCTAAAGTAAGCTCCAGGCTATCATTAGTTAAACCCCACCAGCAAATACTCTTGCAGCCCGTTTTTACGCCGAAACAGGCGGTTTGCTTATCGTCGTGAATAATGACGTACCACGGATTTTTAACACCGTCGGGCTTGGTTTTCCATTGCAGGTCGCCGTAGGAACGTTCCCAATGATCACCCAGGAATTTGGAATTTGGCGATAAGTTATGTTTCCACTTTAAACGTACCGCGTTTAATTGTTGTGTGGGCGAGCTCACAAACACGCCCTTGGCATCACCGCTGTTTTTAAGCCTAACGCTAATATCTTTATGGGTAAATACGCCGCCGTTAGTACCTTCCAGCTTAAACCATTCCTCGCCAGATTGTGCCCAAACTTCATCTGGAGCGTTGATAGCGGTGGTTAAGGGTGATGTTGCATGAGTGATACGGCTAAATAATACAGCTGCCGCGGTAGTGGTTGAAAGTTTAATAAAGTGTCGCCTTTGCATAGTGAGATATTGGTTATACAACAATACTAAAAGGTTTCAGCTATTGGAAATGATTTTATTTTTTTGTCTGAACCGCGATTTTGAGGATTGAGGGATTACCGTGATTTCTTAATTCGCTCTGGCGCAAGTATGAAGCGGGGGCTAAGGTGGGCTACTTGTGCCTTTATGAACATGCACTAAGGCACAAGTAGCCCTCGCACACAGGCGCCGCTTCATACTTGCGCCAGGGGGGAAATCTTATACAGCATACAAGGTGAACTTTCAAAGCGTATAAGATTTCTCCTCGTTCCTCGTCGAAATGACAACGTTTTGTTATTTCCGGTATCTCACTTAAAAATAAATCGTAAACTCCGTTTGCTTATCTGCTACCGTTTTCAAACTAAACTCAAACCCATGATTAAGCAATATCTCGCGCACCAGGGTTAGGCCTATACCCTGGCCGTCTTTTTTGGTACTAAAAAAGGGGGAGAACAGGTTGGCGTTTTGTTCGGCGCTGATGCCTTTGCCGGTATCGGTGATCACCAGTTTTTTTGAGGATGCCATCATAGAGAAGGTTACCTTGCCGCTATTATCGTGGGCTTCAATGGCATTTTTTACAATGTTGATGAGGGCCTGTTCCAACTGCTGTTCATCGGCCATGATGTTCAGATCAGCTTCGGGCAGGTTAAATTCAAACGCTACTTCTTTTTCCTGCGCTTTGATGCTCATGAGCGTAGCTACCGAGTTTATTACTTTCTGCAATACGATAAGCTGTTTATTGGCCGGCGGAAGTTTTACCAGGTCGGCAAAGTTGCGCATAAACAGGTTGAGGTTCTGATTGCGGTCCATCGCTACCTGCAGGGCATCTTTCAGGGTATCAAAGTTGTGGCTTTGCCAAAGCTGGTCGGTTTTCATGGCCGATTGCATAATGGAATTTACCGGGCCAATGGTATTATTAACCTCGTGGGCCATCATCCTGATCACCTTGCCATATACCTTTTTCTCGGCGGCCAGGATCTCAGCGGTCAGGTCTTCAATCATGATAAAATGGCGGGAGAAACCCCTATCTACAAAGTGCGATTTTTGCAGTTTGAATGAACTTGCACCGTCCAGCTTAACCACCGTTGTTTCGCCCGATTTCAACTGCCTCATTTGCTGAAACAAGGGATGCTCCAGTTCATTCACGGATAAACCTATGAGCTGCTGTTCGGCAACAGGTAATAACTGCAAAGCTTTAGGATTTATCTGCTGTATCCGGTCGTCAAAATCCAATATCACGATGCCCGTTGGTGAGGTATATATCAGCTTTTCTAAAAAAAAATGCTGCTGTTCCTGGCGCGTGCGTTCTGTTCGTAGTTCATCCATCATCTGGTTATAAACGTTTATCAGTTCATCTACCTCATGTTTGCCGGTGGGCAAAAATTTAACGTTAAAGTCTTTATCCTTAATAGCATCCACACCCTGCATCAGCATTTTTAGGGGTTGTATCAGTTGCACATAAAGCTGCCAGGCAATCACTACAGAGATGATAACAAACACTTCCGAAACGATGAAGAATATTTTGTTTTCGCTAAAAATGAAGTAGGTGAGCAACAGCGTGAGCAGGTGCAGTATTACCACAAACAAAATATACTTAGTCCTCAGCTTCATCGTATGGTATCTGGTATTTATCTAAGCGGCGGTACAGGGCGCTGCGCGTGAGGCCAAGCGAAGCCGCGGCCCTGCTTATTTTGTTTTTATGATAATCCATAGCCCGTTTTATCATCTCTACCTCTACCTGTTCCAACGTTAAAGTGCCTACCCCCGGCAGCTGCATATTGCCTTTTTTTACAGGCGATAATTCCAGCTGTGACCGAAAATCGTCCACACTTAACTCATCCCTCCTGCTTACCAGTATTGACCGTTCAACCAGGTTTTTAAGCTGCCTGATGTTACCCGGCAAAGGCAATTGCTGCAGCCACTTCATAGCCGCGGGCGCTACCGATAAATTGGGGCGGTTATATATTTCCCTTAAATTATTAATAAAAAAATTAACCAGCAAAGGTATATCCGTTGGCCGCTCGCGCAGGGCTGGCAGGTAAACGGTGATGAGGTTAATGCGGTACAGCAGATCTTCGCGAAAGGTGGCTTTGCTCACCATATCGTTCAGGTTTTTGTTGGTGGCGCAAACCACGCGTACGTCAACCGTTTTGGTGCGGCTGCTACCCAGCACCTCGTAGGTACGGTCCTGCAATACGCGCAACAGTTTTACCTGGCTGCTGGCATCAAGGTCGCCTATTTCATCTAAAAAAATAGTGCCCTTGTTGGCCATCTCAAACCGGCCAATCCTGTCAAACCGGGCATCGGTAAATGCCCCCCGCACATGGCCAAACATCTCGCTTTCAAATAAGGAGGTTGAAATGCCGCCAAGGTTCACCTTTATAAAAGGCTTGTTGCGGCGCAGGCTGTTTTGGTGAATAGCCTCGGCAATAAGCTCTTTACCCGTACCGCTTTCGCCCATAATGAGGATGGAGGCGTCGGTTGGGGCTACCCTGCCAATGGTTTCCAGGATATTGAGCATCTTGGGGTCTTCGCCAATAATGTGCTGAAAATTGTAGTTCTTATCCAGCTGTTTGCGGGTACGGTGCTCGGTTTTCTTATCCTGCAAGTCAAGCAGGGTTTTAACTGATTGCAGCAGGTACTCGTTGCTCCAGGGTTTGTTGATAAAATCGTTAGCGCCCAATTTCATCCCTTGTACCGCCAATTCAATACTGCCCCAGCCGGTTATTAATATTACGGGGATAGCAGAGTTTATCTCTTTTATTTCCCGGAGCAGATCAAGCCCTTCCCGGCCCGAGGTATCTATGGAAAAATTAAGATCAAGAATAATCAGTTCAGGATTATTTTTCCGGATGATCCTTAAGGCATCACCCGGGTTTTCGGTACACAAGGCATCGTAACCTTCGCTTTTGAGCAGGAGCATCAGCGAGGTTCGCACAGCCAGATCATCATCAATAACCAATATCATAACAGCAGGTTAATATCGTAATTATTCTTCATGTAATGCCACTGCCGGATAAATTGCCGCCGCCTGCCTGCCCGGGTAAAGCGAACACAAAAATACCAGCAGGTAAATGAACACAATAGCCAGCAATATAGCGGTGATATATATGCCTGCCTGTAAATCAAAAACATTAAGCAGGGGGAACTGTACGGCAAAAAACGTCCCGATAATTAAGGCCAATGTTGCCAGTATCATTGATTCGGTAATGAGTTGTGACGAAACCGAATTGCCGGTAGCCCCTACTGCCCGGCGCAAGCCAATTTCGCCCCGCCGTTTGTTGATATTGTACCAAAGTACCCCAAACAGCCCCAGCGCTACATTAATGATCAGGAAACAACCTACTATTGATGTGATGATCATGGGTACCAGCTGAAAGTAATTGATATTTTTACGCTTGTTGGCAAAATGCTCGATACTGATATTTGATTTTTTCATGTAATTGGCCAGCATTTTATACAAACGGGCCTCAAAAGCGGCATCGGCTGTAGGCGCAACCTTAACAATCATATTGCCCAACCAACGGAATGAGCCGGTATCGGTACGGAAGTATACCGCGTTGCCCGATGGCGCATAATCTCCTTTTACTTTCTGGCCCTGTATAACGCCAACTATCCTCATGGTTGATTTACGGTAATCATCGGTAAGCAGCTTACCAACAGCAGGGGTATTGCCAAAAAGTTCTTGTTTAAGGTTGTTATTGATAACAATAGCCGGATACTTGCCCACAGCATCACCTTTATTGAACCAGCGGCCATCAAGCAGCTGTGTGCCAAAAGCTTTATCATAATTATCATCAACCGTGTAGTTGTTGGTACCAGCCTCCAGTTTACCGTACTTAATTGATCCACCGTTGGTATTGGTTGAAAACGGCACATTATCGCCGCAAAAACTCACTTCCTTAACCTCGGGCATGGCTTTCATCATTTTTTGCAGGGTTTGGTAATACAAGCCCAGCGAATCGGCATTTTTGGTTTCATTGGTATTGTTGTACTGTACCAGCCAGGCGCTTTTATAATCCATGCCCATAGGCTTCTTATAATTGGTGTAATAGTATACCAGCATGGAAAACACGGCGAACAACACCAGGAAGGAGAACAGCATCTCCGTCATCAATAAAAAGTTCTGTTTCTTTTTATTCCAGATCAGCTTAAATAAATGCTTGAACATCATATTTTGATTTAAGGGTTATAAAATATTTACTGTGCTTTTAAAGCGGTTACCACATTAAGTTTTGACATGCGCCAGGCCGGATAAACACCTGATAACAAACCGAAGAAAAAGCAAATAAGCAAGCCAATAAACAACACTGTAAAGTTGATGGATAAAACCAGGTTGGGTATCAAGTTGGCACTGTTCAGTACCTCAATGGCTATGAAGGATAAAACCACACCAATGGCCCCGCCCAGTAAGGTGAGTATGATGTTTTCCACAATAAACTGATAAACCAGTGTGTTTGACGATGCCCCGAAGGCCTTGCGCACCCCAATTTCTGACGAGCGCTCCATAATGCGGGTTATATTGATATTAACCAGGTTAAGCGTAGGCAACAGCATTACCAACAGCACAAATATGCCAACAGCGGTAAGCACCATTGCCACGCCCGATTTGTCATCGTTGCCGGTATCTACATAGCTTACAATATATGAGCTGGCATGGCAAATTGTTTTTACATATTCGGGCCTTTCCCTGGGTAGCCTTTTTATCATGTTATCAAACTCAGCCTGCATGCGGGGTACATCGGCTTTGGAATTTGCCAGCAGTATACCATAAAACCTGCCACGATAGCCCTTATCTTTGGTAAAATCGGTTTTGGCTACGGTATAAGGCAGGTATATATCGCTGTAGGTCATGTAGCTGGTTACGGGTACGTTTTTCACTACGCCAATTACGCGGTAGTTAATATTGTCGGCCTCAAAATACTTACCTACTACCGATGGTACGTTGCCAAAGTATTCCTTTTTCATCTCTTCAGATATTATGGTTACCCTGTCGCCTTTATCAATTTGCTGTTTGGTAAAGGCTTTGCCTTCAATAAAATCATACTCGATAATATCCCAGTAATCGGCATTGGTGTATTTGTAGCTTACACTTATCTTTTTATTATTTACATAGGTGTTGGTACTTTCTGAGCCATTGGTTATACCCAATTTAACAGGTGTTTTTAAACTGCGCACGTAATGATCAAAAAAGTAAAAAGACAAAGGCCCCGAATTCATACCATTGTTTTTATACCATTCAGACATGCGTGTAACGTACAACGAACGGTCGCGTTTACGGTCGGGATAAGTGTCGCCGGCTATTTTCTCTAAAAAAGAGGTCAACACCAGTAATATGGTAAGGGTTAAGCTGATGCCAAACAGGCTGATAAACGTAAAAAACTTGCGCCGGCGCAGCACCGCTATGGCTATTTTAAAATAATTTTTGAGCATGGTTTTAAGTTAAGCGGTTAATTACTGTACTTGCGAGCCGTCAAACAAGCGCACCAGCCGGTGGGTTTTGTGGGCCATGTTTTCATCATGCGTAACCATTACTATGGTGGTGCCCTCATTGCGGTTGAGGTTGATGAGGATATCCATGATCTCGTTACCCATGGCGCTATCCAGGTTACCGGTAGGCTCATCGGCCAAAATAATTTCGGGCCTGCCCACAATAGCCCTGGCTATGGCCACACGCTGCCTTTGCCCACCCGACAGCTGCGTAGGAAAATGCTTGATCCGGTTGGAGAGGCCAACCTTTGCCAATGCCTCAGTAGCCAGCTGACGGCGATCCTTGGCGGTAGTATCGCGGTAAAGCAGGGGCAGCTCTACATTATCAAGCACCTGCAAGTCATTAATAAGGTGATAGCTCTGAAAAATGAACCCCAGCTTTTTATTCCTGAACTGGGCCAGCTGCTTGTCGCTCAGGTTATCGGTTTTTTGATCGCTTATCCTGATATCGCCTTTTGACGGCGCATCGAGCAGGCCTATAATGTTAAGCAGCGTACTTTTGCCACAGCCTGATGGACCCATGATTGACAAAAATTCGCCCTTGGCTACGTCAAGGTTAATACTGCTAAGGGCCAGTGTTTCAATCGTGTCGGTCCGGTACACTTTTTCTATGTTTTTTAGTTGTATCATGTGGTGAATGGTTAGTGGTGAGCTGTCAGTAATGAGTTGTGAGTTATTTAGTTGATTATCCATGTATTTTGAGTTTGAGTTTTGACTTATCACTTATATGCAATTTTCTGGTTGTTTTCAAAATCATATAATGACAGGTAACGCAGCTGATAATAGGCGCTCCAAAAATCGCGGAGCGAGGTAATATAATCGCGCTTGGCCTGGTCATTTTCGCGGAAGGCAATGCCTAGATCAGTGATGCCCAGGTTGCCCAGTACATAGCGTTCACGGGCTATCTTGTATTTTTCTGAAGCAATGCTGTCGGCCTCGGCGGTGTATACCAGCTGCTCCTTCATCAAATTAAAAAGCGATACCTGGGTCACTATGCCCTGTTTAAAATTTTGCTTATCCTGCTCAACGGTGTACTCCATCAGCTGCAAATTGGCCTGTGCCGTTTTAGTGACCGATTTTGACCGCCCCCAATCTAATATGGGCACAGATAGGGTTAGCTGTAATATTTGCTGATTTTGCAGGTTATTATACACACCAGGAATACTGCTTGCCGCATTTGAAAAACCCAGGTTAGCATTCAGGGTAGCTTTCAGGCCTGTTTCGCCTTTGGCTTTGGCAACATCCCTTTTAGCTTCGGCAACGCGCCTTAAAAAACCTATGGCATCTGATCGGTTGGCATAAGCCTCGGCCAAAACTTTGTCTGAGCTAACACTCATCCGGCTAATATTTTCGGGCGTTATCAGTACAATTTTGCTATCATCTTCCTGCCCTGTATAACTGCGCAGGTTAAGCGTGGCAATTTCAATATCGCGCTTGGCTGTACCTACTGCTTTTTTGGCGTTAATAAGTTCGAGCTGCAACTGCAGGATCTCGTTTTTGGATACTTTTCCTAATTCAAACTTGGTATTGGCTATGGCCATTATTTTCTGGGTGTTGCTGTAATTGGTTTCGGCAATGTGCAAGTTAACCTGCGCCAGCAATAAGTCAAAAAAATAACCCTCAACCGTAATGGCCATGTTTTCCTGCGCTTCAATATAAGCCTGCTTGCTCTCGTTATATTTTAAGGGTGCAATTTTTTTATCCCACTTGAGCTGGTTAAACTGAAACAGCGGCTGCGTATATGCAATACTGTACGGCACACCAGTATACAATGAATTATGCCGGGCAAAGTTTGTATAACGCTGCAATTGCGTTCTGCCGTAAATAGTACCGCCGGTAGCGGTAATGTTCTGACTAAAATCAAGCTGCAAAGCCGAGTTATCATTATGAACCGGTTGAAACAGTATTGTACCGTCTTGTTGCTGTACCGTGTTAAAAGCTTTTTGGTAATCAGGCAGCGTACCGCTCAAAGCCAACTGGGGCTGGTAGTTGGATTGATATGTGCGGTACTCCCAGTATTTGGTTTCGCGTATGGTGGCAGCCTGCTTGGCAGCTATGGAGTTTGCCTTGGCCATTTCAACTACCTGCTGCAGGGTTAGCCGCAGGGTATCTGGCTTGCCCTGGCTAAAGGCCCTGCAGCTTATGATTAATAACAATATGATGTATAAAAATTTCATTCCCTGTTTTAATGTATATGGTTTCCGATCCACTCAACCCTCCCGCCCAACGGCAGGAGGATTAACGCTATGAAGAAACTCCCTTCCCACGGGGAGCAGAGTGGTTCATGATCAATTAATGGTTATTTCTTTACTGTTTTTAAATTCGCTCATGTCCGACGTAATTACCACATCGCCAGGTTTTACACCGTCTTTGATCTCGGCATAATCAAAATTGCTGAGGCCAATGTGTACTGTGCGGCGTTCGGCTTTTCCGCCATTCACTACAAAAATATCCTGCACGGCAGGCCCTTTAAATGCCGGGCCATTAGCTACCCGCATCACTTTGTTATGCGTGGCCGTAACCAAAAAAACATCCACTTTCATGTTGGGCCGCAGCAACTTGCTTGAACGGTCATCGAGCTGTATATCGAAAGAAATAATGCTGTTTTGGATAGATGGCGACACGTTAGTGACATGCCCCCGCAACTGATTATCATTAATGCGGATAATTACCGGGATACCTGCATGCAGCTCGTCGGCCTGGTTATCGGCCATGCTGCCCTGCACCTTAAAACTACCCAGGTCGGCAATGCGGGCCAGCGTTTCGCCCTCGTGTATGTTGGCGCCAATGTTTTTGTTTACATAAGTAATAACGCCCTTGCGTGTTGCTGTTACATCGGCCAGGTTCAGTTTGCGCTGTAGCGCGTCAAGATCATTTTGCTGTATGGCGGCTGCTATTTCAGCTTCCTTGATCTCTATCTGCATGGTTTTTTGCTTGTTTTTGATCTCGTTCTCCAGTTGTTTTTTCTCCAACTGGGCCACCTTCAGGTTAAGTTCGGCCTGTTCAATCTCTTCGCGGGTGCCGCCACCGGCTTTGTATAGGCGCTTGGCATTTTCAACAGCATCGGTCAAGTCACTGATGCGCAATTGTTTAATAGCATTGTTTGATTGAATATCGTAAAAGCTTTTGCCCAGATCCAGCTTAAGCTTGCTGATCTCGTTACGCTTTGATTCGAGCTGAAATTTTTGCTTTTCGTATTCGGTTTGGGTGACCGATTTATCAAGCGTGAGAATAGACTGCCCCGCGTTCACTTTATTGCCGGCATCCATCAGCGCGTTTTTAATGGATGCGTTGATGGGGCTGGTCACGATCTCCTCAAACTCGGGCAAAACCTCGCCTGTGGCATTGATGGTATTTTCGATGTTACCGATCTCCACTTTGGCAGTAGCGATCTCCGACGCGTTTACCGACGACTTGATATAACTCCGCAAAACCCATATAGCCAATATGAGCCCTGTGCCAACAACCAACACAACCCATATTGCTTTTTTCCGTTTTTGCGATGCAACTTCAAGCGTTATTTCCTTATCCATTATAGTACTTTTTTGAATAAGGTTTTTGCAAGAGCCATACCAACACCAACTATTTAATTACCAACACATTATCATTTTTTAATTTTAAAAAAGTGATCGATTCCGGACATTTTTGATGATTATGGACAGTTAGGGAAGAGCCTATTGAGAAGACAGGAAATTCTATAAAAAGCTCGTCATTTCGATAGAGCAGGTGTGGCTATGAGCGCTGCTGCGAAAGAGAAATCTTATACAACCTGCAAGTTCACCATACAGATCGCATAAGATTTCTCGTCGCTCCTTCTCGAAATGACAAACTTTTTAGTCAGACTTACGAAGTTTTAAAAACTTCGTGAGTCTTTATTGGGCTAATCGCATACGACACAAGTAGCCTTTACGCTTTATGCCTTTACTTCATACTTGCGCCAGAGAGGAGAGGAACGACGAAGCAAAAACCTCACCCAACCCTCTCCAAAGGAGCGGGCTTTAAAAAGCTTTTTTTAAGTCTCCCCTTTGGGGGAGATTTAGAGGGGGTGCATACGGCACAAGTAGCCGTTACACTATAGGCCTTAACTTCATACTTGCGCCAGAGAAAGAAGCAAAAGCCTCACCCAACTCTCTCCAAAGGAGAGGGCTTTAAAAAGCTTTTTTTAAGTCTCCCCCTTGGGGGGAGATTTAGAGGGGGTACAGAAGGCACAAGTAGCCTTTATGCTTTAGGCCTTAACTTCATACTTGCGCCAGAGAAAGCATTTTTTATGATTATAGACAGTTGGAAAGAGCTGATCATGGAATAAATACTGTCATTGCGAGGAGGAACGACGAAGCAATCGCGAACTATGCATGACTACCCTGTAATGTTCGCGATTGCCACGCTGCGCTCGCAATGACAATTGAAAATACTATATAATTAATTATCCTTTAAATGCTTTTTGATTTTGCCCAGGAGGTCTTCTATTTCAAATGGTTTGGCCAAAAAATCGTCGGCGCCAGCTTCGTAGGCGGAGCGTTCAATATCCCGGCTGGCGGAGATCATGATGATGGGAATACTGCAGGTACTCTGTTTATGTTTTAGTTCGCGGCAAATATCACGGCCGTCGAAACCCGACATCCATATATCTAGCAATAACAAATCGGGAAATTCTGTCTGCATATCCAACAGGGTTGCACCGTTCACTGTCGACGAAACCTGGTAACCTTCAAAATCAAGTATGATCTCTACCGCATCTACAATCCCCGGATCGTCATCAGCTATCATGATTTTTTTCATATTTCCCACTTTGTCCTACACCGCAAAAATCAAGCCTTTTGTCAATAAACAATCGATTAAAATTTAACCTATGTTGTTTGCAGGCCTATTTACCGGCAGTGAAAAGTAAAATACCGAGCCTTTTCCCTCCTCGCTATCTACCCAGATACGGCCGCCCTCACGCTTAATAATTTCCGACGAGATGTATAAACCTAAGCCCAGTCCCGGGAAAGTGTGCTGTTTTTCGCCGCTAACACGGTAAAATTGCTCAAATACCCGTTGCTGTTTTTCTTTAGAAATACCTATCCCAAAATCCTTAACACTTACCACAACTTCCTCATTATTTAAACGCGTACCTATAATGATGTCTTTAGAGTGGGGTGAGTATTTGATGGCATTAGTGATCAGATTTACCAACACCTGGCTTACGCGATCCTTATCGGCATATACTTTTCCGGTTGGCTTCATATCTTCTGTTAGGGTATGTTTTTGGGTAGTGCGCTGCAGGTCTTCTACAACCTCGGTTATGAGCTCATTAAAGTCAAACCATGTGTAATTAAATTGCAGCCTGCCCGAATTTATTTTGGTAACATCCAACAAGTCGGCAATGAGGCTGGTAAGCCGGTTGAGCTGGGCATCCATCTTTTGGATCATTCCGGCTTCCTGCGTGTCGCCTTTTTTGGTCAGTATGCGTTCCAGTACCTGTGTATATGCTTTAATACTGGTAACCGGTGTTTTTAATTCATGACTCGCTATACCAATAAATTCATCCTTTTGCTGTTGCAGTAATTTTTGTTCGGTAATATCAATAGTTACTCCTACCATAAGTATAGCCTTGTCGTTTTCATCATAACTGGCCTTGCCCGATGCACTTACCCAGTGAATGGTTCCATTGGGCCATTTAACCTGGTATTCGGTACTGTACACACTATGAGTCTCTACCGCGGCGGTCACTTTTTGCTTTACCATATCCCGGTAATCCGGTTGTATCACCGCCATCAGGTCGGCAAAGTTAAAAGTGGCACTGGCATCAAGCCCGTAATTGGCTTTACATTGCGGGGTGCAGGTCATTAAACCCGTGGCCAGTTCAAGCTCATACGACCCCAGGCGACCGGCCTCCAACGCTATCTCCAAACGCTGATTGGTTTTGACCCGTTCTTCACGTGCTTTTTTACGCTCGGTGATATCTCGGGCTACGGCAAACAGATAGGGCATTTCGGCGAGTATTAAGCCAACCATATTAATTTCAACCGGGTAAACTGACCCATCTTTTCGCCGGTATATCGTTTCAAACTGCGATATAACTTCCTTTTGGGCTAACAGGAACGACTGGTTGAATACGTCCTGATCATATTGTACGTCAATATCCTTTAACGTGAGGGTGGCAGCTTCTTCGGCTGTATAGCCCAATTGTTTCAGGGCTTCCTGGTTTAAATAATCAAATACACCATTGGCACAAGTGAGCATAAACATGTCTGAAGCATTATCGGCCATAAATTTGAACCTGGCCAGCTCCTCCTCAGCATCTTTTTGTTTGGTAACGTCAATAACCGTTCCCAGCAGCCTCACTGGTTTCCGGGCGGCATCATAATAAACCTTTCCTTCTACCTCAATCCAATGTATGCTGCTATCTTCCCAAACTACCCGGGCCGTATAATAAAGGCTTCCGGTTTTTAATCCCTGGGCGTAAGCCCGCTCGCGTGTATAACGATCATCCGGGTGCAGCTTTGCTAAATATTTACTATGGTTTGAGGGCTCATCCTGGCCAAATATGGCATTAAAGCGCGGCGAAGTAACGGTATTCCCGTTAGTAAGGTTTAAATCAAATGCACCCATTTCGGCCGCGTCAAGGGCCAGCCTTGCCCGCTCCTCGGCATCTTCAATTTTTCGCCGGGCAATCACCTCCTCTGTAATATCCTGCAAGGTGCCGTTAAACCGCAGGGCTACGCCTTCCTCATTATATTGGGCCTTTCCTTTGGCCCTTACCACGCGTTCGGCCTGCGTATGCGGATCAATAATGGTATATTCTATATCATACTTGCCACCAGATGCCGGTTGCAGTGCATTCAATATGGCTTTGGATACCCTATCCCTGTCGTTGGGCGCTATTGTATTAATGGCATCGGAAAGCTCAACATCATCATCGCCATTTAAACCAAACCAGTGTTTTATTCTTTCGTTACCTATAAATTTATTGGTTTGCGGGTTCAGATCCCATGTGGCCAGCTCTGCGGCATCAATGGCAAACTCCAACTCGTTTTTGCTGTCTTTTATTTTATTGAAGGTATGTACCTTTTCGGTAGTTTCAGAACAGGCTACAATAATACCTGAGGGATGGCCCTCTTCGTCAATCACGGGGCTGTAGCTGAATGTCCAGTAAATATCTTCGATAGTGCCGTTGCGGTAAAAAGGTATCAACTGATCCTCGCTCCAGGTAGCGCCACCGCCTGATAGTACCTGGTTGATCATAGGTTCCAGTATATGCCAAATTTCGGCCCAGAAAACTTTGGCGGGTTTACCTAAAAGTGTTGGGTGCTTGCCATTGATGCCCAGGCTGGGGCGGTAAGCATCATTATAAAAGCAAACCAGATCGGGCCCCCAATACAAAAACATGGGGAAACGCGTATTTAAAACTATCCCGATAGTAGTACGCAGGCTTACGGGCCACTGGTCAGGGCTACCCAAGGAGGTTTGCGACCAATCATGGGCCCTGATCAGAGCGCCCATTTCGCCCCCTCCCTCTAAAAATTTATAATTGTTTTGCTGCACCGGGAATTAATGATGTTGATAACGGATATCCTAAAATAAGTTTTTGTAGTAAATAAATTACACTACAAATTAACAAACATTACAACTTGCATTCTGCATGATTTGTTTTAGCGCAAATATTTTCAAATCATCCCCGCTCAGGAATAACAAACTCCTTAAACAAAAAAGCCTGTAAGCATATGCTTACAGGCTTTAATAATATTATTAAACTGGATTACAATTCGCGTACCCAGATGTTTCTGAAGCTAAGCGGCTCGCTTTTGTCGCCGTGAGCTTGCAGTTTGATAGGGGCAGCACCATGTTTTTTACCTTCGTAAGATGCCTTACCTATGTATTGGGTTGGGCCTTGCAGCTCGTAGCTGTTTTCAACAATAACACCGTTAAAAAACACGGTAGCTTTTGCGGGAGTTTTTACTGTACCGTCTTCGTTAAATACAGGTGCAGTCCAAACTACGTCATACACATTCCACTCACCTGGTTTGCGACAAGGGTTTGCCAACGGAATTGCTTGTTTGTACAAGCTGCCCGCCATACCGTTAACATAAGTTTTATTTTTGTATGAATCTAAAACCTGCAACTCGTAACCGGCATCACCTTTACCTAATGAAGCTAAAAATATACCGCTGTTACCACGGGCCTGGCTGGTACCTTCAATATTTGCAGGTACGCGCCATTCAATGTGCAGCTGGTAGTTGGTGAATTTTCTTTTGGTTTCGATATTGCCTTTGCTTTTATCAACTGTAAGGATACCGCCTTTAACCACCCATGAAGCAGGTGTTTGATCGGCAACAGATACCCACTCGTCCTGGTTTTTGCCATCAAATAAAACAATAGCATCAGACGGAGCTTCGCCCCATACTTTGCCCGGAACTACCTCTTTAGGTTCAGGCTGCCAGGTTTCGGTATCTTCGGGTTTAGCAGTTTGCGCGTTAGCCACGAAAAAACTTCCTGCTAAAAGCGCTGTAAGTAATAATGGATATTTCATATTGGTTAGTATAATTGGTTTAAACGTGAAGGGTGTTTTTTAAGTAGGCCGCACTTTTGGCGATGCTTACATAAGGGTCAATGTTGGTGTAATTTTCCTGCTCAACAATAAAGTGCTGAATACCGGCAAGCTTGGCTTTGCTTAATATAGTTTTAAAATCAATGTCGCCATTGCCTATTTCGGTGTTTAGCTCTGCGTTTGTTTTGTCACGATCTTTGATGTGTACAAAAGTAAAGCGGCCCGGGTGTTTCTCAAATATAGCCAGTGGGTCCTGCCCTGCGCGTACAACCCAATAAAGGTCCATTTCCATATTTACCAGTTTAGGATCGGTGTTGTTAAGTACTACATCGTAAAAAGTAGTATCGCCAACCGGCTGCCACTCAAAATTATGATTATGGTAACCCAGTTTTAAGCCTGACGCCTTGCATATCTCAGCAATCTTGTTCATTTTTTCGGCAACACCTTTACAGTCGTCAACGGTTTTAATGAATTTATGGTTTAATGAAGGGATAATGATATAGCTTTGACCAATGGTATTGGCCACTTCAATATAAGCTTTCAGATCGTCGGTTTTACCGTCGCCAAAATACTGATCAAGGCCATAATGACCGCTTGGTGTTTTCAGGCCGTTATCTTTTAGCAAAGTGCTAAAATCTTTACCTGGCAAGCCCCAGTATCCTGTTTGTTTGTTAAAACCAAAGGTTTCCACCTCTTTGTAACCAGCTTTGGCAACCTGGGCAATTACACCTTTTACATCCTTAGGTAACTGATCGCGCAAGCTGTATAATTGCAGCCCTACACCGTTAGTGCTTTTGGCCGATAAAAAGTTGGGTTTCATCATTACACCTGCTGTAATTAAGCCAGCCTGTGCTAAAAAAGTTCTTCTGGTTGTCATGTAGTTTATTGGTTAGTGTATTGTTTAGAGCAAATTATGAGCGTAAGGTTTAAACATCGCAAATATGTACCGCCTTGCGTAGCGAGGCAATCTTATCCGGATTTTTCGGGATGAACTCCTGCGCCACATAACCTTTATGCCCGGTGGCTACAATAGCCTTCATAATGGCCGGGTAATACAGCTCCTGTGTTTCATCAATTTCGTTACGGCCGGGTACACCGCCGGTATGGTAATGCGATATGTACTGGTGATGATCACGAATGTTGCGGATCACGTCGCCCTCATCTATCTGCATATGATAAATATCATACAGCAGTTTAAAGTTTTCTGATCCCAGTCTTCTGCATAGTTCGGCACCCCATGATACACGGTCGCACTGGTAATCTTTATGGTCAATTTTGCTATTGAGCAGTTCCATTACCAGTACTACGTTATGCTTTTCGGCAAGGGCTACCAGGGGTTTCAGACCTTCCACGCAGTTGTTCCAACCGGTTTCATCATCCTTACCCCGGCGACTGCCACTAAAGCATATCAGTTGTTTATAACCAGCCTCAGCAACCTTCGGTATCATTTCCGAATAGTTTTTTTGCAGCTGGGCATGAAACTGTTTATCGCCAAAACCATCGGTAAGGTTTATCTCCGCACCGTTGCACATGGACGAGTACAGGCCATACTTTTTAAGTGTAGGCCAGTCTTTAGGGCCAACCAGGTCAATCCCTTTTATGCCGATTGATTTGGCAGCAATGCACAGCTCTTCAACAGACATGCTGCTGTAGCACCACTGGCACACGGCATGGTTAATATTGCCTTTTAAGCTATCGTCAGCCATTTTTATATCATTTTCGGGTTGGGTAAATGAAGTTAACACGCCAGACGCCGCTATGGTAGCGGTGCCGGCGAGCATATTCTTAATAGCCGATCTCCGGTTTTGATTTGATGCCATTGTTATTAAATTTTGGTTTCAGCAATAGCCTCACCTGATTTTTTGTCTTTAAAGAAAAGGATGAACATGATAAACACCACCGCAGCGATGCCTGCAGGTATCAGCCATATCATTTTCCAATCGTGTCCGGCAGGGCTGTTGTAGCTGTCAGAAATTAAACCGGCTATGTAAAAACCAATCAGCATACCAACACCATAAGTAGCCAGGGTAATCATTCCCTGAGCGGCACTTTTGTATTGGATACCTGCCTTTGAGTCGGTATAGATCTGTCCGGATACAAAGAAGAAATCGTAACATACACCGTGCAGTGCTATGCCTATAATAAGCAAAAAGCTTAATTGGCCGGCGTTACCGTAAGCAAACATGGCATACCTTAAAGCCCATGCCAGCATACCTACCAGGATTGTCCATTTAAAGCCGAATTTTTTAAAGAAGATAGGTAAGCAAAGTAAAAACAATACTTCAGAACCCTGACCAATAGTCATTTTTCCGGTTGGGTTATCAACCTTAATATCAGCTAAAAATGCACCTGCGTTTTGGTAATAAAAAGCCAGCGGGATACATATCAAAATTGATGCAACAAAAAATATGGCAAAGTTTTTATCTTTCAGCAACTTCAAGGCATCAAGACCCAACATTTGGCCAATATTAACTTTTTGGCCTTTAGCTACTTTAGGCGGAGTACTTGGTAAGGTAAAGCTAAATAATCCTAAAACTAACGATGCTACACCAGCCATCAGGAAGGTATATCTCAAAAGCCCCTGTTCTATACCATTGGTAGAATCCCAATGAAATACATAGCTAATAGCTAAACCAGCTAATATCCAGCCAATGGTTCCCCAAACGCGTATAGATGAAAACTCTTTTTCAGGGTCGGTCATTTGGTTAAATGATACCGAGTTTACCAGTGCCAGTGTTGGCATGTATAATATCATGTAACCTAATACATATGGATAAAATAATGACACATCCGGTGCCTTGTACATCTGGCACATTAAAACAGCACCCAGGATATGGAGTACCCCGAGTATTTTTTCCGCGTTAAAATACCTGTCGGCAATTAAGCCAATAATGAAGGGCGCAATGATGGCCCCCCATGACTGAGTTGAAAATACCGAACCTGCCTGTACACCTGTGGCGTGTAATGTTTTATCTAAAAATGTACCTAATGTAACAAACCATGCTCCCCAGATAAAAAACTCAAGAAACATCATGGTAGAAAGTTTTACCCTGATTCCAGTGGTCATAAATTATTTTATAAAGTAGATAAAAATCAGGTTATTTCTTTAACGATAAAACGTATTTAACCATTTCTTTGGCATCAGCTAATGATAAAGCAGGGTGTGGTGTCATTGGGATATCGCCCCAGTTACCTTTACCACCGGCAATTACTTTATTGGCCAATGTTTCAATGTTGGCATCAGTTGCTTCATATTTGGCAGCTACATCCTGAAATGCTGGGCCAATAAGTTTGGTATCAACCTTGTGGCAGGTATTGCAATCAGACGCGGCAAGTAAGCCTTCGCCAGCTTTTGAACCTGCGGAACCGCCGGTTGGCTCTGCACCTGTTTTGCTTACAACGGTATCAGCGTCAGAGTTGCTTGCTTTTGCAGTTTGATTTGCTGCCTGGGTGCTGTCAGTGCCACCTGATTTTTCTGAACTGCCACCGCAAGCAGTAACTACCGCACTGATACAAAGAATAAAAAATGCCTTTTTCATACGAGTTTTTTTTAATAATAACCTGTCAGGAGTGTATCTGTTTTTTATTTTGATGTTCCTGAAGGTCTATTCATTGGTTTAATAGATTAATAATGGGTGAAAAATACAATTTTTTATATAATAAAGTGTACTTTTTACACAGCAATTGTAGTTAAAGGCGCTGTTTTGTTTTTGCCACGCATGTAAAAAACCAAACCGGCAAAGGCTACTATCAGCACCAGCGGAATGGCCAGTGTTAAATGCAGCACATCCGGCCCGGCCAAACTTTTGGCCGATTCCAGCGCTTTGGCCATATCGGTACCGGGCGCAGCCTTCAGGTATACAGCCGGATCGGCACCGGCGGGCAGTTTTGAGGCCACAATACCATCATAATATTTACCCATTACAATAGTATACAGCGAAACGGCAAACATACCCGCGCCGCCCATGAGGTTTAAGCCTAAAGCGCCCGATTTTGGTATATTCTCCGAAACAAAACCCAGCATGGTTGGCCAGAAAAAGCAAACGCCCATACCAAAAATAATTGCCGCCAAAAATATAATATCGCCAGTCATGGTGCTTAACAGGTATAATCCCAGCGCAGCCAGTATGGTTGATATCAGCAACACCATCTGGGGCGAGAAACGTTTGAGCACCGGTTTGGCGAAGGCACGGCCAACTACCATTACACCGGTATCAAGCGTTAATAACAATAGCGCGTTGCTGGTTACATTTTTTAATAATACATCAAGCCACTGGCCGGTAAACAGCTCGGTAATTGCCGTACCAAACATACAGATGAACATGAAAATAAATAATGGGGATGCCACCGCTTTGTACATACCCGCTGTGGATACGCCTGATGCTACACGCTCTGTAACCGGAAAATGAAGTTTGGAAAATAAATAGCCATATATAGCCGTAGGGATAAGCATTACACCTACCTGTACCTGCCAGTTTAAACCGATCAGCTTAAACAACGTTACGATCAGGGTACCGATAACAATACCTCCCGGAAACCATAAGTGGAAATGACTGAGCTTGGTTGTTTTGTTTTCGGTATATAACGAGGTTACCAGCGGGTTGCAGGCGGCTTCAACCGTTCCGTTAGCAATACCGATAACCAGGGTGGAGAAGAATAGTGTCCAGTACCCGGTGGCAAAAATAGTTAACAGTATACCCGTTAGGTGAAACAGGAATGCCATAACCAGCAAGCGTTTCATACCTATAATATCTACAATAATGCCGCCTATGACCACAGCCAGCGGAAAGCCCCAGAAAGCGGTGGCTGTTATAGATCCTAATTGGGTAGCATTGAGTTGAAACTTTGCCCCCAGATCGCCAAGGATACCGGCACGGATGCCAAATGATAAAGATGTTACTAACAGGGATAAACAACTGGCCCTGAAGAGCTGAGTACGGTTAATGGTTTGCATTTAAAAGATATTTAGGTAAAAATTGGTTAATTGGTATACCAAATATAATGCTTTTATCTTCTCAATCACCCTCCCGTTATTTTGCATGATGAACGTATTGAAGCATCTGTTATTCAGAATGCTTATTGCAGAATTGATCTTTCGTTCCTCAGGATGACAAGGGGCATTATCCCTTTTATTGAATTCTTTACTGCAGGGAGCTTGTAGCTCGTTGCATGGATTCAGCTTTCAGCTGAATGTAAGCTGAAAGCTTACCACATAGTAACCACAAGATGCGTTGCGCTAATCTCGCGGTAGTGATTTTTCATTTATGATGTCATTTCGACCAAAGGGAGAAATCTTGTACAATTGGCATAACCAATGTAAAAGATCTCTCCTCGTTCCTCGTTCGAGATGACAGCTTTGATAATTATATTCCCAGCGTTTTGCGGTTGAACGCATCGTCTGAGCCGGAAGCTGCAAAATCGTCAAAAGCACGTTCTGTAACCCGGATAATATGATCTTTGATAAACTGGGCGCCTTCTCTTGCACCGTCTTCCGGATGTTTAAGCGCGCATTCCCACTCTAATACGGCCCATCCTTTATAATCATATTGTGTAAGCTTGCTGAATATTCCTTTAAAATCAACCTGACCATCGCCCAATGAGCGGAAACGGCCTGCGCGGTCAACCCAGTTCTGGTAACCGCCATATACACCCTGCCTTCCGGTTGGGTTAAACTCGGCATCCTTTACGTGGAACATTTTAATACGTTCGTGATAAATGTCAATGTACTCCAAATAATCTAAACACTGCAGTACAAAGTGCGATGGATCATACAGCAAGTTGGCACGTTTGTGATTGTTCACCCTCTCCAGGAACATTTCATAAGTGATACCGTCATGCAGGTCTTCGCCCGGGTGTATCTCGTAGCAAAGGTCGATGCCGTTTTCTTCATACACATCAAGAATGGGTGTCCAGCGTTTAGCCAGTTCGTCAAAAGCGGTATCAACAATACCGGCAGGGCGTTGAGGCCAAGGGTATACCATAGGCCAAAGCAAGGCACCGCTAAAGGTAACCGAAGCGTTTAAGCCTAAATTACGGGAAGCCTGCGCTGCATATTTTACCTGCTGCACGGCCCATTTTTGCCTTTCAGCCGGGTTGTTACGGTATTGCTCTGGCGCAAAAGCGTCAAAAAGTGTATCATATACCGGGTTTACGGCTACCAACTGCCCTTGCAGGTGGGTTGACAGTTCGGTAATTTCTAATCCGGCAGCGTTTACAATACCTTTGATCTCGTCGGCGTAGGTTTTACTTTCGGCCGCTTTTTGCAAGTCGATAAAACGTGCATCCAGTGTTGGCAGCTGAACGCCTTTGTACCCCAGGCCAGCGGCCCATTTACAAATAGATTCCAGGCTGTTAAACGGTGCTGCGTCGCCTATAAATTGCGCTAAAAATATTGCCGGTCCTTTTATCGTAGTCATAATGTTTTTATATAGAAAAATCTGTCCACTTTTTATCTGATTTGCCCGAGGCTATTACATTTTCAATAAATGCCATGCCGCGTACACCTTCTTTTATTCCCGGATAGTCCAGCTCCTCGGGAGTTGCTGTTTTACCTTCAATACCGGCTTTTACCGTTAAGGCAAAGTTGCGGTACAGATTGGCAAATGCTTCCAAATAACCTTCAGGGTGTCCCGGAGGAGTACGAGTATTATGCTGCGCGAACGAGCTGGTGTAACCACCGCCGGTGCGCCAAACTTCCATCGGTTTATCGGTATACAGGAGGGTTAATGAGTTAGCATCGGCCTGGTGCCATTCTAAACCGCCTTTTTCGCCGTATACACGTATTTTAACATTGTTTTCTTCGCCGGCAGCAATTTGAGTGGCAGTTAATACACCGCTTGCGCCGTTGTTAAATTTAAGCAGCGCGGCACCGTCGTCATCCAGTTTACGGCCCGGTACTACTACGTTGATATCGGCACAAATTTTAGTAACCTCCAAACCGGTCACATACTCGGCCAGGTTAAAGGCGTGGGTACCAATATCGCCCATTGCACCCGCAATACCGCTTTTACCCGGATCTGTGCGCCATGAGGCTTGTTTATTATTATCATCACCCTCCAAAAAGCTGCTAAGCCATCCCTGCGGATACTCTACATAAACTTTACGGATGGTTCCTAATTTTCCTGCTTTAATAAGTTGTTTAGCCTCCTTGATCATCGGGTAGCCGGTGTAGGTATGGGTAAGGCAAAACAGTTTACCTGTAGCCTGTACTACCTTTTCCAGCTCCTTAGCTTCGGCCAGGGAAAAAGTCATGGGTTTATCCAAAACAACATGGAAGCCGTTTTCAAGGGCGGCTTTTGCCGGGTCAAAGTGTACGTGGTTTGGTGTTACAATACTGATCACCTGTACACGCTCATCCTCGGGCAGTTGTTTTTCTTTTTCAATCAACTCGGTATACGAGTTGTAAACGCGGTTGGGCTGCAAGCCTAATAATACACCGCTGGCCTGTGATTTTTCGGCATTACTGCTAAAAGCGCCACAAACCAATTCATATTCGCCATCAATACGTGCGGCAATGCGATGCACGGCGCCAATAAAAGCGCCCTGACCGCCGCCGATCATTCCTAATCTTAATTTCATTATTTGTGTTTTGGTTTTATTTGGTTAGATCAGGGGAGCAGGACCAATAAACGGCAACTATACCAGTATAGCCGCCTATCAGTTAATCATTCCAAAATTTCCGAAACACCACCTGATCAAAAAACAAATTTGATTATCACGTAGCCCAGGCTTTATCGCCTTTTTTGTAAGGTACACAGCCATCATAACGGCCGGGTACTGCCACGTAGCGTAAAGCTTTGGTAGCACCAACTTCAGACGTAAAGAAGCCCAGCAGGGTTAATTCTTTCATCATTCTGAAATAGTGGTTAGGGTCTTCGGCTTTTTTGTTTTTGGTGTAAGCTTTTTGCTCAGCATCCAGCTCTGTAAGCAGCTCTGTACGTTGTTTAGCATCGGCTTCCATAAACTTTTTGCTGAATTTTTTCTTGCTGGCTTCGTCAAGGTCAGATATACCTTTTACAAATACTTTCTGATCATCAGGTTTGTAGCAATCCTGAACCATCAGCGCCATAAATGCACCAACATTAGCCGCTTTTGCGCCTGGGGTGCTGGTTGCAGGTAAAATGGTTTCACCGATCTCATTAAACAAAGCAACGTTGTCTTCATCAAACAGTTCGTTTACCTTTTTTGAGGTTGATTTACAGCCTGAGATAAAAAACTCGGCGCCAATAATGGTTCCTCCAAGTATTAAACCAACCCTGCCAATAGCTTCTCTTCTATTCATAATTTGGTTATTGATTTATTGAATCTTATCTAATATAATTGATTTGGTAAATATTGAGTTACTGAATCATGCCCCTTTCAGGATCAACAATTCAATAACTCAATAAATTAGTTAAAGCTTACGCTTTTAATTTAAATCCATCAGGATAATCCCTTTGGATGTATTGGTTAACCGCGTCAAAGTTGGTAACCTTCATTGCTTTGTTATCCCATAGCAATTTCACTTCACCACCTTGCAGGTCATGACCGCGTACAGCAAGGTTAGCCATTAACAATGCTTCGGTAAGCGGACCAGCTTTATCAAATGACGAGCTTAGTTCAGTTTTACCGTAACCAGCTATACAGCCTTCAACCCACTGCGCGTAGTGACCGTTGGCACCTCCAGGTACACGAGCCCATTTTTCAGGAGCTTTTGCACTTGCTGTAAGTGATTTAGGCAACAGTGTAGCAGCATCAGAGTAAGTGCTGGCGTACATTTTACCTTTTGTACCGATAAACAATGTACCGTTACCTTCTTCGCCGCCAAATTTTTCATTTGCTTCTAACTCAGCAGGTCTTTCTGGGGTGATACCACCATCCATCCAGTGCATAGTTACATCACCTTTGGTTTTTTCGGTTTTAGGGAAAGTTAAAGTGATGTGGCTTGACGGAGGGCAGCTTTCAGGGAAACGGCCTTTTTTAAACTCATCAACATATACACTGCCTACGCTGGCCTGTACATCTTTAACATATTGTAAACCCAGTACACGGAAAGGAGCTTCAACAAGGTGGCAGCCCATATCGCCCAGGGCGCCGGTTCCGTAATCCCACCATCCGCGCCAGTTAAACGGCACCAGTTTATCTACATAATCTTTTTTAGGAGCAGTACCTAACCACAGGTTCCAATCCAGTTCTTTAGGGATTTCCTGTGCAGGAGCTGGCCAAGCAATACCTTGTGGCCATACCGGGCGGTTAGTCCAGCAGTAAATGGTATGTACATCACCAATAAGGTCGGCATCGTACCACTCAGACATTAAACGGGTTCCATCGTTTGATGAACCCTGGTTACCCATTTGTGTAACTACTTTATATTTTTTAGCCGCTTCGGTTAATAAACGGGCTTCCCAGATATCATGCGTCATTGGTTTTTGCACGTAAACGTGTTTGCCCAACTGCATGGCACTGTAAGTAATGATAGCATGGTTATGATCTGGCGTTGAAATAGATACGGCATCAAAGTGCTTTGAATCTTTTTCAAACATTTCGCGCCAGTCTTTATAGTACTTGGCTTTAGGGAAGTTGCTACGTGTTTTGGCCGATCTTCTGTCGTCTACGTCGCATAGGTAGGCAATCTCTGCTTTACCGCTTTTGTAAAAGTTGGCAATATCGCTCTGGCCTTTACCGCCCGCGCCAACGCTTGCAATAATTAAGCGGTCGCTTGGGGCTGTGTAGCCTTTACCGCCTAATACAAAACGCGGAACGATCATAAAGCTGGCCGCAGCAATTGTACCTTTTTTCAGAAACTCCCGCCTTGAGGCATTGGGAGTACTTTTGTCCTGTTCTTCAGTCATGGGTAATTTTGAATTTGAATATCCGAATTAATTAGATTTCGTTCTTTTTTAAAGCCTCAACAGCATAGTTAGCCGCGCGGGCAGTCATAGCCATATAAGTAAGTGAAGGATTTTGGCATGCTGCCGATGCCATGAATGAACCATCGGTAACAAATACGTTTTTAGCATCCCAAACCTGGTTCCATTTGTTAAGTACTGATGATTTTGGATCGTGGCCCATACGTGCTGTACCCATTTCGTGAATACCACGGCCCAGGAATGGATTGTCGCTATGGCTTTTTACATCCTTAGCGCCCATTGCTTCCAGCATTTCTTTGGCATCTTTCTCTATTTCGATACGCATTTTAAGCTCGTTCTCTTTCAGTTCGGCATCAAATGCTAAAACAGGCAGCCCCCATTTATCTTTTTTGGTTTTATCAAGAGTGATCTTGTTTTCGTGATATGGCAGGGTTTCTCCAAAGCCACCCATACCCAATTGCCATGAACCTGGTTCGGTCAGGGCGTCTTTAAAGCCGCCGCCAATGTTCATTTCGGCAATGTCACGGCTCCAGCCTTCGCGGCTTGCAGCGCCCTGGTAACCAAAGCCACGGATGTAATCGCGTTTTTCGCCATTCAGGTTACGGTAACGCGGAATATAGAAACCATTGGCACGACGGCCGAAATAGTATTTATCCTCATAGCCTTCTATACGGCCGGATGCACCTACGTTCAAGTGATGATCCATTACGTTATGACCAAGCTCGCCGCTGCTGCTGCCCAAGCCATCTGGCCAAATGTCGGTAGCGGAGTTCATCAAAATCCAGGTTGAGTTGAAGGTTGACGCGTTAACGAAAACTATTTTTGCAAAGTACTCATAGGTTTGGTTGGTTTCAGCATCCAGTATCTCTACACCTTTTGCTTTTTTGGTATCCTTATCGTACAATATTTTGGTAACGATTGACCATGGCCTAACCGTTAAATTACCTGTTGCCATAGCTGCCGGCAATGTAGCCGACTGTGTGCTAAAATAAGCCCCGAACGGACAGCCTAACCAGCATTTGTTACGGTACTGGCAGTTGGTACGGTTGTTATGCGGCACAGTGATATTGGCAGTACGGCCAATGATCATTGCGCGTTGTTCTTTATAATATTCTTTTAATCTTTTTGATACGTCTTTTTCTACGCAGTTCATTTCCATTGGTGGCATAAAATCGCCATCAGGAAGTATAGCTAAACCATCTCTATTACCTGATATACCTGCAAATTTCTCTGCATAGCTATACCACGGTGCAATATCTTTATAACGAATAGGCCAGTCGGTACCTATGCCGTCTTTTAAGTTGGCTTCAAAATCAACATCGGCCCAACGATATGATTGCCTGCCCCACATGAGTGAGCGGCCACCAACGTGGTACCCTCTGAACCAGTCAAATCTTTTTATTTCGGTGTAAGGGCTATCTTTATCGCTTGCCCAATAATCTAAATTAGTTTCGTTTAGCGGATAATCACGTTTCAACACCGGGTAATCATCGATCATTTTTTGTGTACGCCCCCCTCTGTGAGGAAACTCCCATGGAGCTTTGTTGGCATTTACATAATCTTTAACATGCTCGATGTTACGACCACGCTCCAGCATAATGGTTTTCAAACCTTTTTCTGTTAGTTCCTTGGCAGCCCACCCGCCTGAAATTCCTGAGCCAATGACTATAGCGTCATAAGTGTTTGCAGACATATTTATTCGGTTAAATGGTTTTGTTTGTTAATTGGTTACTCCGCTAAATGTATGAATAAAAATTATTTTACAAATATTTCATTGTGTTTTTTTTACACAAAGGGTATTTTAAGTTTTCATTAATGAGTATTCAGTTTTGAGTTCTTTTCCAATCTACACTTTAAACTTAATACTTATTATTTAGTTCTGAGATCGGATTTTGAGTTTTGAGTATCGCCTTTCTCATTCAAAACTCAATACTTAAAACTCAACACTCAAAGTGTATCGCCTTTCAAATTTATACTTAAAACTCAACACTCAAAACTGATTATGCTATATTTCCTTTTTTCATTTCACTAACCGCGTGGTCAACAGCGCGGGCTGTCAGGGCCATATAAGTTAACGATGGATTTTGGCACGATGTAGACGTCATGCAGGCGCCATCGGTAACAAACACATTATTAACAGCATGCAGCTGGTTCCACTTGTTGAGTACCGATGTTTTAGGATCGTTACCCATACGCGCGCCGCCCATTTCGTGAATATCCAAACCCGGAGCACGCTGATCGCTTTCGGCTTTAATGTTGGTAAAACCTGCGCTGGTGAACATTTCTGTTAGCTGCTCAATATAATCTTTCTTCATTTTGGCATCGTTATCATCGTAATCCATCGAGATCTTTAATAACGGTACACCCCAGTCGTCTTTCAGTTTATCATCCAGTTTTACGTAGCTGGCTTCCTTAGGTATAGTTTCGCCCATCATGTGCGAGCCTACCGACCACACACCAAGATCATTCTTAGCCAGGTTTTCTTTCAGGCTGCTGCCTACGCCATCCCAGCTGCGGTTATGGCGCCTGTAGGCGCTGAAACCGGCGGCATAACCACGCAAAAAGTTAGTTTCCTGCTTGTGTAAATTTCTGAACCTCGGGATGTAGCCACCACCCGCAGGGTTCCGGCCGTCGGTAGTCCACTCCAGCATACCATCATACTCAGCACTCATGTGGGCCGAATAATTATGGAAGGCCACGTATTTACCCAGCACACCACTATCGTTCCCTAAACCGTTAGGGAACCTGTGCGATGTTGAGTTTAACAGCACCAGGTTAGTATTCATTGCCGCAGCATTCACGAAGATAACTTTGGCATAATATTCAATAGCTTCTTTGGTATTAGTATCAATAATGCGCACCCCGGTAGCCTTGCCTTTTGCTTCATCGTAAATAATGGATTGCACTACTGAATGCGGCCTTAAGGTTAAGTTACCCGATTTTAAAGCCCATGGTATGGTTGATGCATTGGCGCTGAAATAGCCACCAAACGGACAACCACGCTGGCATAAAATACGTTCCTGGCATTGTGCCCTACCCTGATCAAGGTGGATCTGGTTGGGTTTTGACAAGTGCGCACAACGGGCGCTGATCACATGCCTGTTATATTTACCCTTAACGTGTTTGCTAAAATATTGCTCAACGCTGTTTAACGGAAAAGCAGGCAAAAATTCGCCGTCGGGCAATTCGGCCAGACCATCTTTATTGCCTGATATACCTGCAAATTTTTCAACATAGCTATACCATGGTGCAATGTCCGCGTAGCGGATTGGCCAATCGACAGCGAAGCCGTCGCGGGCAGGGCCTTCAAAATCAAAATCGCTCCAGCGCTGTGTTTGCCTGGCCCATAATAATGATTTGCCCCCTACCTGGTAGCCACGAATCCAGTCAAACGGTTTATCCTGAACGTAAGGATGTTCTTTATCCTTTACAAAAAAATGCGCGGCATCTTCATGAAAAGCATAGCAGCGGTTTACTATGGGGTTAGCTTCCTGAACGGCCATCGGCATTTCGCCGCGGTGCTCAAACTCCCAGGGGTACATATTCGTGGTAGGATAATCCTTAATATGCTTTACATCCCTGCCCCGTTCCAGTATAAGGGTTTTATAGCCTTTATCGGTAAACTCTTTAGCAGCCCAGCCGCCACTCATCCCCGAGCCAATTACTATGGCGTCAAAAGTACGTTCCTTAACGCTATCTATATTTAAATTAGCCATGCTGTATTAAACTGCTTGTTTTTTAACCGGGTAAAATGCATTGTACCTGCCCGGCACCAATTCATAAACCACCTGTTTGGTCATAAAATATTTTGATGTAGTATAACCGTTAACGGTTTGGCCCTTAACCAGGTTGTAAAAGGTTTTAAGTTCGGGCGGATAGGCTGTGCTTTTAGCATCTTTCCTGTCTTTGTCAATAGCTAAAAGTATTTGCTCGCGTTGTTTCTGATCACATTCGCTAAACGAGCGGTTGTTTTGCTTTTTAACCAGGTCAGTAAATTGCCCCATGCCGGTTATAAAATCCTGCTGATCTTTTTTGGTGCAGCAGTCATCAACCATTTTTAACACAAACAAGTGCAGCTGCAGGTCTTTAGCGCCGGGCGTAGTTGTTTTGGGGATAATGGTTTCGGCCATATCACCTATCAGCTTTTCCTGGTCGGCATCAATATTAATGTTTTTGAGGCCTATAGATGCCTTGCCTTTTTCCTGCATACAGGATGGCAGTAAGGCAGCCCCACCAATAATTAAAGCCAGATTTTTTATAACAGTACGCCTGTTCATATAAAGATAAATGGTTTTAGCAGTGCTTATTTAGATAGATTGTACAATTAAAGCGTACCAGGGGTTTCTATTTAATATACTATGCTTGGGTTTAAAAATGATTTTCAAACTTAATAAATTTAACAACTTAAAAAAGAGTTAAACCTGAAAATTACGCGAGTGAATATACCTTAATTATATTAATAGCCCCATTTTTTCATAATTTGTAAATCAATTTTTACACATTCAATGGGGTCTTTTCCCTGGTATGATTCCTGTTCGATAATAAACAATGTGGTGCCGCCTTTTTTGCTGGCCGCTTTTACAACCTCTTTAACAGGCAGTAAACCAGCACCCAGTATGGTACTTTCAGTATCATCTCCATCGGCTTTCATGGCTACCTTAATTTCGTCCTTTACGTGCATCGACTCAAAGCGGCCCGGGTATTTATTGATAAAATCAAGCGCCACACCACCGGTACTAAACATATTACCCATGTCCATTTGCTGAGCTACTAAGGCAGGATCGGTATTCTGGATAATAAAATCATACAGGGTGATATCGCCAACCTTAGTGCTGATCTCAAAATTATGGTTATGGTAACCAAACTTCATATTTGATTTTTTACATAGCTCACCGCATTTGTTAAACTGCTCCATAAAGCGTTTTAAGCCTTCGGTATCTTTACGCAGGCTTTCATCCAGCCATGGGCTTATTACATAGCGCTGGCCTACGGTGGCGGCATCTTCAATGGTATATTTCCATTTATCGGTAAAATCATTCTTGGAGGCATCCCAATCCTGGGCGGTCATTACGGTATGACCGCTTGGCATTTTCAGGTCCAGATCGGCCAGCACCTTTTTAAATTCCTTTGCGGTATAGCCATAAAATTTACGATCAACATAATTGGCATGCTCCACATGATGGTAACCTGCATCGGCCAGTTTTTTAAGTGTTCCCAGCGGATCAGTTTTCATGGTATCGCGTACACTGTAAAGCTGCACACCCACACGCTGAAGGCGTTTTTGGTCGGCGGCTAATAAGGTATCGGGCAATAAAGCAGCACCGGCCAATGCCAGGGCGCCTGTTTTTAGAAATGATCTGCGGGAGGTTTGCATGGTTTATAATTTAAAAGGTTAATTTTTAGTACAAGGAAATTAAAAATCAAGATACAAGAAAATTGCCGACAAAAGCAAATTACTGGCTATTCTATCAGAGAAATCGCTTTTGGAAATTCTGGCTAAAGCCGTCACCATAGTCATTAACGTACCGTTGGCTGAAGCCAAACGGCAATGAACAGAAATACTTTTATTCAAATACGGCATCAGTTCATTGCCGTCGCACTTTAATGGACGGAGTATAAATAAAAAGCACGAGGGCTTTAGCCAAAAAAATCTGCGGGCTTTAAAAGCAATTTCCATAGCTATTCTGTCTATTCAATTATTTACTCATCGGGAATACCGGGAACAATAACTGCGAATTACTTACAAAAGCAATGTGCTTACTATCCGGCGACCATGACGGTGTATTGATAGTACCCTGGCCCCCATATAAATAGGCTACCACTTTTGACGGGCCGCCGCCCACCGGCATTACCCTGATGAATACATGTTTGTAAAAAGGGTGGTCGCCGGGTTCAACTTCATTTTTGAGGAAGGTGATATAGCAGATCCACTTACCATCGGGCGATACGTGCGGGAACCAGTTGTTATGATCGTCGTTAGTGATCTGGGTTTGCTCGCTGCCGTCGGCTTTCATACGCCAAACCTGCATTAAACCACTGCGAACAGAATTAAAGTAGATGTATTTGCCATCGGGCGTGTATTCCGGGCCATCGTCCAAACCCGGGGTATTGGTAAGCCGCTCTTCCTTACCGCCGCCTGATGGGATGCGGTAAACATCAAACTCCTTACCGCGCTGACCGCAAAACACAATGTACTTACCATCGGGCGACCAGCCATGCATATAGCTTGCCCCTACGCCTACGGCCGATACCCGTTTAGCCTCTCCGCCGGTAACCGGTACGGTATAGCCAATGGACGGGCCGCCATCGCCACTGCTAATGGCCAGCATTTTACCATCAAAGGATAGTACGTGGTCGTTATTATTATTTTTTGCCGGAGCTGTGTTCAGCACCGTTGGCTCACCTGTTTTAAGGTTAAATTTATACAACGAGCCTTCGCTGTTATAAATAAGCGAAGAACCGTCATGCATCCAGTTTGGTGCCTGCAATGATTTGGGCGACTGGTAAATTACCGTGCTGTTTTGCGTAGCTAAATCAAGCAGCTCAATACTGCTGCCCAGGTATTGTTTATAAGGCACCAGCGTAGTTGGTGCGGGTACTACTATGCGGGTATTACTAAAAGTGGCCTGTTCGCTCACGTTGGCATTGTGCGAACAGATGAATATGCCCACATAAACTTCATCGCCCAGGTCAACGTCGCTCACTTCTTCAGTAATAAACATATCGCCTTTACGGGCTACCGACATGGTGTAGGTATTGCCTTTGCGCTCCAGCTGTATTACATCCGCCCCGGTTATAGTCGATTTTTTTTCCTCGGTTATCCCGCCTACTGTTTTACGGTATTGCAGTGAGGTTAAGCCATCGCCATGCACAACCGCGTTAATATGTTTTGAATTGGAATCAAGCGAGGTGCGTACCATTAAGCCCACCTTACGATGCGCCTCTACCCCTTCGCCTATAAAAGCGGCATTGGTACGTAAAATAAAATCGCCTTTCATACGCTTCCACACAAAGTGAAAAGCATCGGCATTGGCCCAAATATTATTGCCCGATCCTTCTAAATGATACTGTTGTAGCTTAGGGTCATAATGGGCGCTTCCCTTATGTTTTATAACGCCTACATCGGTTTGGGCATCAAATATGCCCACAGCCTGCGCGTTCACTTTTTGGTTAAAAAGCACACAACATGGCAAGCAAAAAATCAGGTAGAATAATTTGGTACGCATAGGTTAGGTGTTTATGTTACACTATATAATTGGTTCACTAAGTTAAAAATTTCATTGGTAAATAAAATAGTACAATTTTATCTATCATATATGTTACACAGACTTTTCACCAACATATTTTAACAAAAAAAGGGGAATGACAGCTAACTGTCATTCCCCTTTTATATAGAAATTTAATATTACTCGGCCACCAGTTGCGGCTTAGCCTTTTGAACAACTGGCTCTGCAACCTTCACGGTGCAGTACTCTAACAGAAACTGTTTTTTCGAGTCGCGGTAGGAGCTTACGGCCCCTATCATGCTTAAAAATTTAATGTAACACCAGGCCAGGTCAAACTGGTGAGGTTTAAAACCTGAGCGGGCGCTTTTGGGGAACAGGTGGTGGTTATTGTGCCATTCGCCGGCAACATAACCCGGCCATAGCTGGTTGATCGACATATCTTCGCGGTTATGATCAACCCCATCACGGCGCTTATCTTCTCCTTTACCGTGCCCTTCGTAGTTAAAGGTACGCACGCCTACAGCCCAGATTCCGGCCGAACCAAAAACCGCACAAGCAAGCGCCATACCCCCCATCAGGTAAAACGCGGCAAACCAAAAGCCCCAGTTCAATAAAATACCGGCAATAGTGCGGTACGGATTGGCAATGGTACCCCATTTTTGATATTGTACATATGTATTGGGGATGATACCGGTATGTTTCATTAAGTTGGTGCAGCGCTTATAATCGGCCTCGCTTAATTTGCGGGCTACGGGCTGATGATTTACATCGGCCAGGAAGCAGTACATAAAACCGCCCTGCGCATTATAAGGGTCTCCGGGTTGATCAGATAAGGCATGGTGCACATGGTGCGAAATAGCATATATCTCCTCAGGAATAATTTTAAGCGTAAGATTTTGTGTAAAAAACCGCCAGAATTTATTGCTGAAAGTGTAGGCCCCATGAGTGCAATACCGGTGGTGCCATATAGTGCCATGTGTACCCATGATGATCATGCTGTACACAAACGCTACTATTAAACCGGTTATACTGAAATATTTGAATATAAATAAAGCTAAAAAAGGCACTAATGACAAAACCAGGAACCAGCTCAGGAAGGATAGCCAGTTTTTTTTGTCTTTAAATACATTGAGTCTTGAAAAAAATTCTTTTACAATTTTTGCATTAGAGGGTTTAGCAAGGTTACCATCTTCATCCGTCCAGCCGTACGAAGGTGGTTCCAGTACCGAGTTTAAAAAAGCCATTAAGTTTTGAGAGATTAGTTTAAATGTTGAGGAATTAGAGAGCAATTATTTGGTTCACAATGTAAGTGAAATATATCACCTTATTGTCATTTTTTAAATATAAATATGTTTATCGCCAATCCCTACTAAAACCTAAACCCTTTTCGGAATAGTCCTTCGAGTTGTAAGTGGGATATGTTTAATTGAGCTATGAGTTTGAGATGATAGGCGATGAGATGATAAGGCTTTTCAACTATGAACAGTTATACGCAACTGTTCACGTTCTTGTTCAGGACTCTTGTATATATAACTCCAATACTGAACTTATATTTCAATGAAAGGATAATATTGTCAGAAAAATGTCACGGACGACCATTGATGGATTTGATTTCGATGATCTTGACCGTTGATTGGATTGATTTCGATGATTACGTTGATTTTTGTCTGAACCGAGATTTTGTGGATGATTGCCCGATTTCTTTGTGAGCACAATTAAATGCTGCCGCGAGTTTTCATTATACTAACCACGATATACGCCGATCTCGCGGCAGGGAAATAACAAAGCCCGATCCAAGGGCGTTTTTTCACTTTATCAAACTCGATCATGTGCCAACTTTCTTCGTATCTGAGTTGAATTTAAGCATGAATTATTAGTTTCATTTATCGAAAACTCCTGTTCTCTTAATTTGTTGGATATTTCAATTAGCTACAAAATTTCTTACCTTTAAGTAGCTACCCCGAAGATCATAAACCTTTAGTAATGCCTAACCTTTTTGTTAAATCAGTTTTGGCAATAATTTATTTGAGTGTAAGCGGCTTCTGCTGTGCTCAAAAAGCAGATTTGTCACATACAACGTATAAGCCCTCCATTAACCAGGAAAAAATTTATATCCATTACGACAAAGTCAATTATATTCCGGGTGATACGCTGCGCTTTAAAGCTTATTTATTTACAGGCACCACGAGGTCACGAGCAAGTACAACTTTTTACCTGGAGCTTTGTAACAATAATGGAACTATTCTAAACCGTGTAATTGCACCTATATTGGAATCTACTGCGTCGGGAAGCATTGTGCTGCCGGTTGATTCCAATAACACCCGGTTATATTGCCGGGCCTACACCGCTGCTATGCTCCAAAATACCCACTTCATTTACATCAAGGAATTATCAGTTTTAAATTTAAAACCCATTGAAGATTCAAACGGAAATTTGCCTGCAACTATCAGTTTTTTACCCGAGGGCGGTAATTGGATAGAAGGTGTGCCTTCGTTAATGGCCTTTAAAGTTACAGATGCTTGTGGCTTACCCATTAAAGCAGCAGGATACATCAAATTCAACAACGATACAATAACCCGGTTTTCAACTATACATGACGGCATGGGGGTCTTTACTATTCTGCCGCGACAGGGCCAGAAATATACAGCCATATGGACAGATGATAAAGGCAAGCAGTATAACACATCGCTACCCGAGTTTGAGCTCACCGGTGTAGTGTTACACATTGCTGATGTACCTGCCGGTAAAAAATTTTTTGTACTAAGATCTGCCGGGCTGAACGAAGAAGATAAGCTGCTCATGTTGACTGCATCATCAAACGGGCACGTTTTTTATCAATCAAACATCGATTTTTCTCAATATGAAGGGGTTAATGGAACTATCCCCACAAAGGGAATGCCCTCAGGCATTATATCAATAACTCTTTTAAACAAACAGTTTAAGCCGCTTGCCGAAAGGATCGCATTTGTAAATAATCATAACTATACCTTTAACGCCGATACCTCTTTAACGCTTAATAACGCCAAAAGAGGCTTAAACCAAATCAAGCTTTCTGTTAAAGATACCGTGCGTACTAATCTCTCCTTATCGGTTACCGATGCCGAACTGGATGCCCCATTAGCTTCTCAGGATAATATCATATCGCACCTGCTATTGACAGGCGATCTTAGAGGTAAAATAATTAACCCTTATTATTATTTTGCAGAACAGACAGACCAGGCGGCTAAGTATCTTGATATGGTTATGCTAACAAATGGCTGGCGCAAATATACTTCAGATACTACTACCCGATTAAAAAACACGGTTGCCCATCGGTATATAAGTATAGACGGAAAGTTTAAAGGAGCTGGCCGTTCATTTTTTTCAGATAAACCTCTTGTGAATGTTATTGTACAAGCGGCAGATTCAAGTTCTGTTTTGCTTCCTCTTACTATTAACAATGACGGTACTTATTTTAAAGACGGCCTTATTTTTTATGGTGATGCGCGGCTGTTCTTCAAATTCACCGATAAATATTTAAAAGCAAAAGCCTTAAATATCAGCGCAAAAAACGGGCTGCTGGATAGCGTTAAACTGCCGACTCCTGAAGCACAGATTTTAAGCCCTCTATCAAAACATGAAACCACGAATGCAAACACTTCCGTTAGGATAGCAAATTACATGAATCGTAAAACCTATATGCTGAAAGAAGTGGTTATTAAAGACAGGCAAGAAAGCGAGATGGAAAAGCTGGATAAGAATCTAACAAGCGGGTTGTTTTCCGGTGGGGTTAACTTTAAAAACATCATCATTAGCAAAGACCCTAACAGGATACATTACTTTTCTTTATTTCAGTATTTACGTGCGAAGATACCAGGCATCAAAGTTTATAATTCTGAATCGGTTTACGCATACGCTACATGGTCATATGACATAAGCGGAGAAGTACCGGTAACTTTTTATTTGAATAACTGGAGATGTGCTCCAGGTGATATAAGTATGCTCAATATTGAAGAGTTTGAGTATTTAAAAATATATGGCCCTACCGAGGGAGCTCCTTTTGCTGCCCCGGGAGCGGTTGTTGCTGTTTATACAAAAATGGGGAAAGGACTAAGCGAAAGCAACAGTAATACCCAAAGTATCACGTTGCGTGGCTACACTTCTGTGAAAGAATTTTATTCGCCCGATTATTCTACCATTGTCAATACACCCAATCAGCCCGATCTGAGGACAACTCTTTACTGGAACCCGAATATCATCACTAATAAAACTACGCCCGAACAAACCATCAAATTTTATAATAACGATGTTACCCACCGGTTTAAAATAGTATTGGAAGGTATGAATGCCGATGGCAAGCTAATCCATCTCGAAAAGATATATTGATCTTCTTTAATTAAAAACAGATCAGCAAAGTCTTCTCAGGAGACCACTCATTTACTGCAGTAAACAGTAATCTTTTATTTTTGAATAAAAGCATCAAATATGATACCCTTGTTATACAATATTGAAATCAAATGAGTTACCAAACCCTGCGAGCATCTACTCACCAAACTACTCCCCTGCTACCAGGCAGCGTTCGCCCATGAGCAGTGCAATACAGTGTTCGTAGTTATCGGGCATTTGTATCTGCTCTACCTCTTTCATGTAGCTTTGTTTAATTTCTTTACGGCGGCGTGCTTCGATAAAACGCCTCACCTGTTCGCGGTTTTCGAGGATAAGGCCAGGTACTTTCACGGGCTTGTTGTTTTCATCCTTTGCCACCATCGTAAAATAGCTGGTGTTGGTGTGCAGTACCGAGTTGTTTTTGATATTTTCTGATACCACCCTGATGCCTACCACCAGTGAGGTTTTACCCACATAATTAACCGAAGCCATGAGCGATACCAGCTCGCCCACTTCAACGGGGTGCAAAAAATCAACCGTATCAATAGAGGCGGTTACACAATAATTGCCGGCATGTTTGGCAGCGCACACATAGGCCACCTTATCCATTAATGATAATAGTATGCCCCCATGTATTTTCCCTCCGAAATTGGAGTATGAGGGGATCATTAATTCGGTAATAGTGGTTTGCGAAAAACCTACGGTTTTGTAGTCGGACTCATCAGTTAAGGCTGTCATGCTGTGCTCAATGTATTTATTACAAGTTTAAGCAACTGAAAGCATTTTTTGCAACAATTGTATTACACACAGTTAATCATTTAAACTTAATTAAACCTTTGCGGTCAATAGCCCTAAAATTAACCTGAACTATGACCCAGCGTGTACTGCTTTTATTTTTTATCTGCTTCATTTTTATAGGCCGTACCATGGCACAACAGGGCCGTCAGGTTATTGGTTCGGTTACAGACACAACGGGCACGGTGCCGGGCATTAATGTAAAGCTCACTTCTGATAAGGATAGTATATCTGTTGCCACCGGCACTACAGGTATGTTCAACTTTCCGGCGGTACTATCAAAAACCTTTAAAATAACCATAAGCGGCATCGGTTACCAAACCCTGGTGCGTCGCTACGTGATGGATAACTCCAGCGGGCCTATCAAGCTCGATCCGATTAAGGTAAAAGTGCAGACCAATTTTTTAAAAACCGTTAAAGTTGTGGCCGAAGCTAATCCTATCACCATAAAAGAAGATACGGTTGAATATAAAGCCAGTTCCTACAAGGTACGTGAAGGTTCGCCGGTGGAAGACCTCCTTAAAAAACTGCCCGGTGTTAGTGTTGATAATAACGGTAATGTTACCGCCCACGGCAAACAGGTAACCAAAGTTCGTGTTAACGGCAAGGATTACTTTACCGGCGACGTGCAAACGGCTACCCAAAACCTGCCCGCCGATATTGTGGAGAACATTCAGGTAATTGACGATTACGGCGACCAGGCCAACCTCACCGGCATTAAAACCGGCGACCCAGACAAAATACTGAACATCACTATTCAAAAAGGTAAAAGCCGAGGCAACTTTGGCCAGGGCAGCGTTGGTGTTGGTAACGACGACCGCTACCAGGCACGCCTGTCGGCCAATTCATTTTTAGATGCCCGGCAAATTGCGCTTATTGGTACACTCAACAACACCAATACCAACTCCTTTAACCTTGGCGGTAGCGGTGGTGGAGGTGGCAGGGCCGGCAGAGGTGGTGGCGGAGGTAGTACCGGCAGCTCGCAGATCAGTACGGCAAACGGTATTACCACCAACCGCTCAATAGGTACCAATTACCGCGACGACTGGAGCAAAAAGATGACCGTTTACGGCAGTTACAGCTTTGCCGATAAGGATAAGGACCAAAGTACTATCACCGAGCAGCAAAACCTTTTCCAATCAGGCACGCTCATTAATAATGATAACAGCGACGATAAAAACAAAGGCATCAATCACCGCTTTGATTTTAACATGGAGTATAAGATTGATACCTCCAACTACCTCAAGATAAACCCCAGCTTTTCATACGGCACATCAAACGATGTAAGTACAGACGTTTTCAGTAATATGCGCAATGCCAGCGTGGTTACCGGCAATGAACTGGCCCTTACCGATGCTACCTCGCAAAGCGGTAACCTGAATGTGCTGTATAACCATAAGTTTCATAAAAAAGGGCGTAACTTTAGCGTAAACGCGGTGTTTGGCGTATCTAAAAGCGATCAGGGTTTAAATGATCAGTATACCACCAAACAGGATACGGTTACCACCCAGCTTTTCCAGCAAATAAACTCCAACAACAGCTCGCAAAAGGTAAGCGTACATTTATCATACATTGAGCCTATAGGTAAATCAACCTACCTGGAGGGTAATTATAACTACAACTATACCAATACCGATAATAACCGCTATAACTACCGTGTTGACCCCACAACCGGCAAACAAACCTATGTAGATTCATTAAGTACACTTTACAACAGCCAGTTCATCACCAACCGCTTTGGGGTAAATTTGAGAGGCATCGGAGCCAAATACAACTATACCATTGGTATGGCCGTACAGCCCTCCACACTTAACGGCGAGGCACATGCCCAGCATTTTAATACCAATACCATCAACTATATCCCTACGGCAAGGTTTATATATAATTTTTCACGCAACCATTCCTTCACCATTAATTACAGCGGCTCAAACAGCCAGCCTACGTTTACGCAACTGCAGTTACAGCCCGATTACTCCAACCCGCAAAACAGGGTTTACGGTAATCCCGACCTGAAACCATCCTTTACCAATAACTTAAATTTGCGTTACAACCAGTTTGATATTGCCAGTGGCAATTCATTGTTCACCAATTTATCGTTTTCAGAAACTCAGGATGCCATCGTAACCAATACCAGCCCCGTTGATAACACCAATTCAACCGGTAGCGGTACTTCAACAAAAGATAATACCATACAGGAAACCCATTACCTCAACACCAATGGTCTTTACAATATTAACGGAAACTACTCCTTTTCAAAACCTTTTGCCAACCGCAAGTTCACGGTAACGGCCAGCGGCAGCGCGGGATACAGCAATAACGTATCGTACATTGAAGACCAGCGTAATACCGGCAAAAACTGGGTGTTGAGCCAGGGTTTAAAACTGAGGACCGATATTGACAGCATTATGGATACCGAAATAAGCGGTAATTACAGCATCAATACTACCCGCTACAGCCTGCCATCATCACCCAATACCGACGCCAGCACCTGGACCCTGGGTTTAGACGGACGCAATTACTTTTTTTACAGCTGGGTACTGGGTTATAACTTAACCCAAACCATTAACCACGGCTTTAGCAGCACCGTAAAGGCCAACCCTACCCTGCTGAGTACTTACCTCGAATATCAATTTCTTGCAAAACATATCGCATCGCTGCGTTTTCAGGCGTTTGACCTTTTTGACGAAAATAAAGGTATAACCCGTACCGTATCGGGCAACCAGATCATTGATACCCGTACCAACAGACTGGGCAGATATTTTATGCTCACCTTTACGCTGCGCCTGCAAAAATTTAAAGGCAGCCGCCCATCGGGTGCTGGGGGTGGCAGACGTGGAGGCGGTGGCGGTGGTGGTGGTGGTGGTGGCCGACGCGGCGGCGGCAGGGGTTAATTTTTGCAGCTGGGTTTTGAAATTCAGTAAAACCTGTTTTATATTTACCCAAATTGATCAGTTTGAAAAACCTTATTTTATTCCTTGCAGCTATTTTTTATCTGAATACCGCTTTCGGACAGGAAACTACGGTAGTTAAACATAAACTTACCTATGATGTAACCGAAAAAATATCGGTATTAAAAAGTGATAAAAGCATTCGTCAGGGCTTGTACCAGGCCGTATCTGATGAGGGCAGGGCCGTGGCCAGCGGTAACTTTGTGAACGATAAAAAATCAGGAGTATGGCATTTTTACGATCAGCAGGGACGCCTTGTTCAAAATTACGATTACACCAAAAAGGCCTTATTATATGAGGCCGTAGAGGATACCACCTCAAACCTGCGCTACTTTGTTGATAAGCTTTTAACCGATACCGACCATACCACCAAGCCGGTAAAAGCCGGTGGCAGGTATTTTGGCTACATACCCTATTTAAAATTATTTAAGCTGCCACCCTACCTCATGGAAATTAACCGCCAGTTATCAGTTGCCGTGATTGAACTGCTGGTGAGCCCCTATGGCCGCCTGGCAGATTACAAAGTACATATATACAGTGGCCCAAACTACCAAAAGGTTTTTAACATGAACCTGAACGCCATTAATGAGGAGGACAAAATATTTATACCCGCCACAGTTAACAACGAGCCCATTGGCTGCCGCATTATGATCAAATGCGAGATTGATAACTATGGCGGGATAGATTTTTTTTAGCCGGATAACTTCGCCGGAAAAACTACCTGAACAGGTAACTAACCCCAACCTGCACACTGGTTGCTTCAATAGAGGATACCGATTTTGTTGGGAAAACATAGGTTACACCCGCATCAAATTTTTTGCCCACCACTATACCTGCCTTCACCGGAACAGATACCCAGGTACTGGATGCTGACAAAGCGGGATCGGTGGTTTGCTGTGTGTAGTTATTACGATAAGTGTTGCCTTTATAAGTTGAAAAGTTTAGAGAAGGGCCGCCATTAATATAGAACTTAAAATCATCTGCATTGTACAAATGGAATTGTATCTGCGGATTAAGCGCGTAAACATACTGATCAAACGCATAACTTGATTTTGACAGCGGGCGGCCATCATTATAAGAGTCAACATCTGTTTTATAGCTGTTCCTGGTAAAAGAGGCCTCTAATTTAAACATCAGCTTTCCAACGGCCGGGTTAGGATAAATATTGAGTCCGAATGAAATTTTGGGGAATACAGAATTGTGCGATTTTGGATTTAAAAATGGAAAATCAGCCCCCTTAGGTTTAAATGAAGTAAAGTTTGCAGCCAAACCAACAAAAAAACTGGTACCGGGATTATTTGATGTGTTTTTTACTGCCCGGGCATTGTTAATTCCCAACGTAATAGCGCGAAGGTCATCCACATCATATTTGGCTCGCTCAACCTTATCCAGCAAACCGTTATTAGCTGTTGAATATTTATTAGCCAACTCCAGCAACTGGGCTTTATAACCTTCTTCGGCTTTGGTTTGAATGCTCTCTCCCGATGGGAAATAGACCCTATACGATAATTCAACTGGTTGTCCATCCTGTTTATTATCAATAAAATACCTTGTTTTGATATTATCCGCATAGGAGTACAGGCTTGCATTAGGCCCGCCCTGTTCAAGCCTTAAAAACACCGTTACGTTTTTTGAATCCGTTTGACGGCCTACAGCCAACTTTGATATATCCGTTCTGTCGGTACTGATGGGGCCTTTATAAGTCATAAAGGTTGCCGCGTTATCAACCTCCGCGTATTTGATATCATTGGGTTTAAATGATTGAGAGGCATCACCTGCGAGCTTTTTAAAGGTAATTTCCTGCGGATACAAGGCATCCTTTAAATCAATTAAACCATGTATGGTATCGCCCTTCAGGCTAACTACATAACCTGATTTAAAATTACTTTGAGCGAATGAAAAAAATGGGAGCAGCAGTAATACTGCCAGTGAGAGTTTGATTTGGGGTTTCATGAATGTGATAAAATTTAGATTTTTATTACCACAATATAAACACATATTTTTAATTACAACTATGATTAACAATATTTTAACAGAAAACAAAAAGCCCGTTAAGTACATAACGGGCTTTCTTATAATGAGCTATTAAAATTAGTGAGCGTGGTGACCATCAGGGCCATGTGCGTGGCCGTGTGATAACTCTTCTGGAGTTGCAGGGCGTACATTTAATATGCTGCCTTTAAAGTGCAGTTCCTGACCCGCCATTGGGTGGTTAAGGTCAACAATTACCGCATCTTCAGCAACAGATACTACCTGCGCCTGGAAACGGTTGCCATTGTTATCCTGTAAAGGCAAAATGCTGCCAATTTCAGGAATTTCCTGACCCTGGAACATTTCTTTAGGCAGGTTGGCTACAGCTTCTTCATCATATTCACCGTAAGCATCCTGAGCCGAAAGACGAAATTCATAAGTATCGCCGGTTGACAGCGTGCTTAGGTTTTCTTCAAATTTGGGCAGCATTTGGCCGGCTCCAAATAAAAAGGTTAACGGTTGTTCTTGCGTGGCACTTTCTGTTAAAGTTTCGGTACCATCCTGGTCAACATACAAATCGTAAGTTAATGACACTACGTGCTGTGGTTCAATTTTCATTGTAAAGTAATTTTAAATAAGCAATCAGGCCGCTGCCACTTGTTTTAAAGCTTCGGCCGTGTTATTAGCAGGTAATCCGCAGGTTTTATCTTTACAAACAAAAATTTGTGTTGATTTACCAAACTTATCCTGTAGCAAAGGTAAACTTCCTTTTTTACCACCCAATATTATTTTATTAGGTATGTAATTATTTTCTATTTCCTTTCGCACAGTTTCGGCATCGTGCCCTGTAATTGCAATTTCATAGGTGCCAAACACTTCCTCCAGCAATAACATGGTCCAGTTTGAATAGGCAGTACCATATTTAGCCAGTTGCGGCATAATGTTGCGTAACAGCTGCGCCGAAACCGCTGCGTAACTTTCATTATCAAAAAGCAAGCCTAACTTTTTAAGGTTACGCGCCATAACCGAATTACTTGAGGGGATCACCCCATCCATAATTTCGTTTTTACGGGCTATCAGCTGCTCATCGTCATCGGCGGTATAAAAGAATATGCCGTTTTCATCGTCATAATAATGCTCAATAGCAGCATCGGTAAGGCTTTTGGCACGGTGCAGCCACTCTTCATCAAAGGTAACCTCATACAAGGCTATCAGCCCGTCGATAACATTGGCGTAGTCATCCAAAAAAGCAACCTGCGCATCACCTGCTGACTTATTGCTATTATAAACTCTTGACAACCTGCCATTTTGACCTATCAGGTTCATCACCATAAACGAGGCATTTTCAAGTGCCAGCTCCAGGTATCCAGACTTATTAAAGGCGCGATAAGCATCGCACAGCCCTTTCAGCATCAAACCGTTCCATGAAGCCAGTATCTTATTATCAAGCCCCGGCCTAACCCGCTTGCTGCGGGCCTCAAATACTTTTTGGCGCGATGCATTGATCCGGCTTAACAGATCATCAACCCCAAGTCCCAGCTTTTTAGCCAGTTCCCCGTCGGTTTCTTTCCTGAACAATACATTCGAGTGCTCCTCTTCCCAATTACCATCTTCGGTGATGTGATAATAGATGCAGAAAATTTCCGCCTCATCCAAACCCAGTATCTCCTCAATCTCAGCCTTAGTAAATATGTAGAATTTGCCCTCTACCCCCTCGCTATCGGCATCAAGAGCCGAGTAAAAGCCCAACTCGGGCGATACCAGCTCGCGGGTACAAAACTCAATAATTTCGTCAACAATTTGCCCGTACAGTGCATCAGGCTGCCAGGTGTAGGCCTCGGCGTACAAGCTAATGAGCTGGGCATTATCATACAGCATTTTTTCAAAATGTGGTACATGCCAGCGGCCATCAACCGAGTATCGGGCAAAACCGCCCCCTATATGATCATATATACCGCCGAATGCCATTTTATGCAGTGTTAGTTTTACCTGTGCGGCTACGGCATTATCCTTCATCAAATGAGCGTAGCGCATCAGCAGCTGCCAGTTGCCCGGCTGCGGAAACTTTGGCGCGCTGCCTGTACCACCTTCGTACTTATCAAAATAACGACTCCAATTGTCGGCAATAAGTTCCAGATCGGCTTTGGTATATTCGGGCTGCTCCGCAATAAACTCAACCGACTCATATTTCTGGATGCCCTCTGTAAGGCGAACAGCATACTCCTCGGCTTCTTCGGGCTTTTGTTTATAAAAATCGGCCAGGTTAAACAGCAGGGAAGTCCAGTCGTTCTTGCGAAAATAAGTGCCACCGTAAATAGGCCGCTGATCGGGCAGGCAAATGCAGTTAAGCGGCCAGCCGCCGCGCCCGCTCATGAGGGTTACAGCGCTCATGTAAATCTGGTCAACATCCGGGCGTTCTTCCCTGTCAACCTTAATACAAACAAAATACTCGTTCATTACGGCAGCCACAGCCTCGTCCTCAAAACTTTCATGCTCCATTACATGGCACCAATGGCAGGCCGAGTAGCCGATGCTCACCAGGATAAGTTTATTTTCGGCTTTGGCTTTATCCAGGGCTTCCTTGCCCCAGGGGTACCAGTTAACCGGGTTATTAGCGTGTTGTAATAAATAAGGCGACGTAGAATTAGCCAAACGGTTCATAGTATACGGTGTTTGATTGCAAAGGTGCAGATATAATTACACGTATAAAGTATATAGGTTTTAAGTTTGAAAAGTTTTTACCGGGGAGTGTTTATTTTTTAGCGAAGAGATTACTCACCTCGCCTGCGCTCCGCTGGGCGACCCTCTCTTCGCCTTCGGCGGAAAGAGGGTGAGAAAATAATTTCCATAATCCTTTGTCTTTTATCTTTAATCCATTTCAAAAATCCCCTCTTTTCCGCCGCAGGCGAAGAGAGGGTGACCAAGCGCAGCGATGGTCGGGTAAGTAGATCACTGCCAGAGCTTATCCCCCCCCGCCTGCGCTCCGGTAGCCCCCTCTAAATCTCCCCCAAAGAGGGAGACTTTAAATATGCTTTTTAAAGCCCTCTTCTTTGGAGAGGGTTGGGTGAGGCTTTGCCAGGCCAAGCCCACAAGTAACATTCCCATTACCAACCCCCATAAATTCACTCATACGCAATCGGTTAAGCAAACAAATTATCAAACTCACAAATTATTTTGGTTTATTTGCGCCTTTATTACAAAAAATTAAATGCGCTATTTAAAACTGATCAACATTTTAAGCGCCTTTGCCTTGTTTCCGCTAACAAACCCGGCATCGGCCCAAACAGCAGACACATTAAAATATAATCACCAGGATATTTTTGGCCCCATTACCTGGCCTGTTACCGGGCAAGGTACACGCTCAAACAGCGGACAACCATCCCCTACTTACTGGCAAAACCGAGCCGACTACCAGATCAAAGCATCCCTTAACGAAGGACGCGACACTACTATAACCGGCGAAGTTACCATCACCTACACCAATAACAGCCCCGATAAGCTTGATTACCTGTGGCTGCAGCTTGATCAGAACTTGTTTAAACCCGATTCGCGCGGGGCGGCTACCACCCCAATATCCGGCGATCGTTTTGATGTGCGGGGGTTTAGCCGCGGCGGTTATCACATTGGTACCGTAACCATTACTTACAAAGGCGCTACTTACACCGTAACCCCGGTCATTACCGATGCCCGCATGCAGCTGCGTTTAAACACGCCGCTTGATGGCAAAGGCGAAAAGATACAGGTAAAGATCAATTATGATTTTGCCATTCCATTTTATGGTGCCGACCGCATGGGCCGTAAAAAATTCAAACAAGGCTACGTTTACGAAATTGCAGAGTGGTACCCACGTATGTGTGTTTATGATGATGCCGAAGGATGGAATACCCTGCCTTACATGGGCCTGGGCGAATTTTACTGCGAGTACGGCGATTTTGATTATTACATAACTGCCCCTGCCAATATGATCGTGGTAGGTTCCGGCGATCTGCAAAACCCGCAGGAAGTACTTACCCCCGAGCAGTTAAGCAGGTTGAACAAGGCGAAAGCCAGCGATAAAACCCAGATGATCATTACTGCCGATGAGGTTGGCAAAGCAGCTACCCGCCCGTTCAAAGGCACTTTAACCTGGCATTATAAAATGGAAAACAGCCGCGATATTGCCTGGGGCGCATCAAATGCGTTTATATGGGATGCCGCGCAGGTAAACTTCCCATCGGGCCGTAAAGGTGTGTCCATGTCGGCCTACCCGGTTGAAAGCTCTGGCAGCGATGCCTGGGGCCGCTCAACCGAGTACCTGAAAAACAGCATGGAAATTTACTCTAAAGCTTATTTTGAATACCCCTGGAACTCGGCTGTTAACGTATCGGGCGTAGCCCTGGGTATGGAATATCCGGGTACTATATTTTGCCTCAGCAACCTGAAAAAAGGACAGCTTTGGGGCGATGTTACCCATGAAATAGGCCACAACTGGTTCCCGATGATCGTTGGATCAAACGAACGTAAGTACATGTGGATGGATGAAGGCTTTAATACCTTTATTAATGAGTACGCCAGCCAGCAATTCAACAACGGCGAATACAATGATGAAAGCAAGCATGCCCAAACCATACTGGCCGGTTTCAGAAGAAGTAAAGACCCGCTCATGACTGCTCCCGAAGCTATCGGCCTTAACGATTATGGCCAGTATTATGAAAAAACGGCTTTAGGTTTAGATATGCTGCGCAATGTAGTACTCGGACCAAACCGTTTTGATTATGCTTTTCATGAATACGTAAAACACTGGGCCTTTAAACACCCACTGCCTTATGACTTGTTCAGGGCGATGAACGATGCCGCCGGCGAGGACTTAAACTGGTTCTGGAAGCCATGGTTCTTTACCACCTGGAAACTTGATCAGGCTATAACTGATGTTAAATACATTGATGACAACGCCTCCAAAGGTGCGCTGATCACCATTACCAATAAAGAAAAAATGGCCATGCCGGTTGACCTGAAAATTACCCAGGCCAACGGCACCACCGAAACCCTGCACCTGCCCGTAAACATATGGCAGCGCGGCGGTGTATGGACATTTAAATACCCAAGCACATCAACCATTAAAAGCATTGTGATTGACCCAGAGCGCGAACTACCTGATGTTGATCTCAGGAACAACGCATACAACGGCAATTAATCACTAATAAGGTTTATATTATTATAGCGATGGAGATTTTCTTCATCGCTATTTTTTTATACACTTACGAAGTTTTAAAAACTTCGTAAGTGTGCCTGGTAAGTTGTTATGCTGAGCTCCGTCGAAGCATGGTGGGCAGGCCTCTGCGCTCTAACTACTCGTTGCTCAGGTTGTTGATATGATGGTAGCGACGGAGGTTTTCTTCATCGCTGTTTTTTATATCGGCATCTTTTAATTTAACACCAGTAAATAGTACAGCACCAAAGTTGGCTTTAATAGTAATTAACTTCTGCGGATTAGCCTTGCCTAAACTGCCGGTGTAATTTTTAGGAGATCCCTGATCATTTTGAACAGCCGTATGCTTCATCTTAACTTTTGTATCGCTGTAGGAAAAATCACCATTGCTGGTAGTAATATCAAAATTGGCGTTCTCATTATCGGCGGTAGCCAGTTTTACACTTGAATACGCCGATGTTACATTCAGGCTTTTCAATCGCCTGTCGAGCCCGTTAATTTGCACATCGCCGCAAAATTTAGCCTTAATATTTCCCCATGTGCGTATCCTCCCAATTTTGGATGAACCATAGCTAATGCTCACATTCAGTTTATCACCTTCCATCAGGTTAAGCTTACCAAAGGCTATGTCCAGAATACTGCCGCAAAGGTTTTCAATATCAGCGCTGCCATAACGTACTTTGATATCATTAAGCGGGTTTAATAGCTTACCGGCTTTCAGACTGCCGTAAAAATTGCTGATGCTAAGCCTACCATCCAGATTGGGCAATACGGTATTGCCGTAGCGGTTACTTACTACAAGCGCGTTTTTAGCGGGCATGTAAACCGTATAATTAACCTCTATTTTTTTGATGCGGGTTTTACCATTGCCTGGCCAAAGTTCGGTGCCTTTGCCGCTATCATCGCCTATGATTGTTTTGAATGCTACTGACTCATCCGCTTTATGGTCGGCTATGTTAATTACATCCAGAAATTGTTGCGCGTCGTTTGCGTCATCAGCATAAATTTTCACTTGTACGTCTACCTTAAACTCGGGCTTGTTCCAGGTGTTTACCGTAACCCGTCCAAAGGTATTATCAATTTTTAGCTGACCGTTTATACCGGCAGGGTATGTTTTGCTGTAACTTTTTGTCCGTAGTTTAATCTGGCCGCTTTCAACCTCGTCTTCCAGATCATTATTTTGGCCTTCTATATCAAAGTGCTTTAATATAGGATAATCGGGAATGAGCGCAGGCATTATGACATCAGCGAGCGAGTCAAGGCCTTTAACCAGTTGGACGCTTACGTCGCCATTGTCTGTATCTGAAACCGTTTGGGCAGAAACTGTGCTGGTAATTGCCAACAGCCCAATTAACCCAAATAAGGTTAGGCCGAATAATTTTACTTTCATGGCGTAGGTTTTTAAACTGTTGATATCGGATTTAATATGTTTCAACAGCAAATGACACCGCAATTTTCACCATGTTGCAGCAAGCCTTAAAATAATTAAAATTAAAACCGGTAACTGACACCCAGCTGAAAGGTATTATATATTTTCCGGTACGATCCTATGGGGCTGTTTACCTTGTAAGGCATCAGCTGATAGCGGCCATCAATATCAAACTGTTTTACGTGCAGGCTAACCCCGCCGCTAAAGCCAACATTGAGTTTTTTAACCGTGGTAAAGCCCAGGGTATCGGTTATGGTTTTGCTGAAAAAGAGGGAATCGCGCCGGTTAAGCTCCGAAACTTTGCTGCTTTTATTTGATTGGCTTAACCCCAGGCTAATCACCGGACCAGCCTTAAAACTGATGAGGTTTGACACCTTATATTCCAGACTAATGGGAATATCCAGCGCCAACACCTTACGCGAATCAGTGATCCTGAACGCCTGTAAGGAATCAGGAGCATAAAAGCTCGGATGCGTATACGTACCGGCAAGTTGTTTTTTACCACTGAAGCGTACCCCCGCATTAATAAGCCACCTGTTGTTTAAATTGAAAGCCCCAAACCCACCAAAGTATATTTGGCTACTACCACTACCGGTATTTAAACCAAGCTCCAAACCATAATGATAAGGCTCTACGCTAATATCCCGCGGCTGATTATACTTAGGCGATTTGGAAGCTTTTGAAGCTTTGCCGCTATTACGGGCTTTGGTTTTATTGACATCTATCAAAGTATTGGCTTTTTCATGCCCGGCGGATTTTCCATTGTTGCCCGTGCCTGCATTTTCGCCCGCTACCGCGTTCCCTCCGGTATTGGAAGCTGCTGATGCTACACCACTGGTTAAATCAGTGCCCGCAGTATTGGTCTGGCCCGGTTGTGCCGGGATGTTATTACCAGCCTCGTTAGCTACCGGTTTATTGACTGAGTTTGCAGACACCGTTGGCTGGCCATTACTGTTTGATGCGTTATAGACAGCACTTGATGCGGTTGCAGTTTGCCTGCCACTTGGTGCCGCTATGGCCCGCTGAATCCAATGCCCAATTCCCGCTTGTGTATTCTTTTTTTGTACCGAATCTGCCCTGCTTAAAACCAAAGGCGTTAATGACTGGGCCGCAGGTTGTATCTGATCTGTATCTTTTTGAGCCCGGATACTATCCTTTGGTAAACTATCTGTTAGTAAACTATCAGCTGGAATGTTATTATTTTTTGGCTGATGCTGTTCTGTTTGATGTTTTGGGTGATGCGGTTTATGTGCCTTATGCTGTATAAAATAAGCTCCGCCGCCTATCATGGCGGCAGCAGGCAACACATACGCAAACAACGATACCAATTTTGCACCCAACGGTTTTACGGCCGCGTGCCCCGCTCCCGGTGCGCCGGGTGGCATACTTTTATCAAGCGCCGCTTTCATACCCGCCCATGCAGCCGCGGCAGCATCGTCCTGAACGGGTAGCTCATCAAGCTTTTTAAGCCAAAGTTTATGATACCATGCTGAATTTTTCATGAGGCTTTGTTGTTATTTTCAGTTGGTTCATGGATACTTTTTGATGATGGTTGCAGCGTTGCCCGCAACTGCTTTTTAGCTTCAGACAAGTGCCACCGGGATGTGCTCTCACTGATCTGTAATTGATCACCTATTTCTTTATGTAAATAGCCTTCCACTACCGACAGGTTAAATACCAGCTGGGTAGCGGCGGGCAGTGTACGGATAGCCTTCAGTAAATCTTCTGCATATAATTTGTTTAATATGTCGGGGGTAATAAAAACAGTGTCCATATCATCACTGCTTTCGGTACCTTCATTAAATTTTGCTTCCTTCCTGATCAGGTCAATGCATGTACGTACCATAATGGCCCGTATCCATGCGCCCAGTTCGCCTTTGCTTTGTTCAAAGGCATTTATATTTTGAAATACTTTTAAAAAACCGGCGTTAATTGCTTCCACAGCCAAATCGTTCGATTTAAGGTAACGGTAACAGAGCCTAAGCATTTCCGCATAGAACAGTTTGTATAATCCCTCCTGCGCCTGCCTGTTGTTGGCCTTGCAGCCTTTAACAAGCTGCTCCTCCGGCTTAGCAAATAGGTTCATTCAGTGTAATAAGAGTATTAGTATCCATAGCTATTCTACATGGTATTACGTGGCCCGCATGCCGAACGCTGGGTTAAATTTGAACTTTTTTTAATTATTTTAAATATTATTTTTTTGCCCGTTTTTTACCCAACGTTTGGTTTACAAGGGCCGTAAGGCCAGTATAAACCATGTTACCTGATGTATCAACAGCAAAGCTACGACAACCATGCCGGCTGGTATAACCGCCACTTCCCTACCCGCGAGGCAAAAGTTAAATTTTTGAAAGTAAAATCAAGCGGGCAGGATAATGTTGCCCAATGGCTGCAAAGCCTGTTTTTCACATGCCTTGACCCATTATTAAAAGAGCCCTTTCAGCAATGGCTTACCGTTGGCGATGCTTACGGCTTTGACGCGCAATACATTTTACAAAAGGGCGGCCACGCCCTGGCAACCGATTTAAACACCAATTTTTTAGAGGTTGCCCGCGACGAGCACATCATCCGTGAATACGCCGCCGAAAATGCCGAAAAACTATCTTTTAATGATTCCTCTTTTGATTATGTGCTTTGCAAAGAATCGTACCACCATTTCCCCCGGCCTTATGCTGCCCTGTATGAGATGATGCGCGTGGCCCGCAAAGGTATTGTAATTATGGAACCGCAGGACCCGGTATTAAAAATGCCGCTGCTGCTTTGGCTCAGCAATATGCTCACCTCCAAAAGCCGCACGCTCAACAAAATCTGGAAAAACCGTTTCTCGTTTGAGCCAGTGGGGAATTTCGTATATAAGGTATCGGAGCGTGAGTTTGAAAAATTTGCCGCCGGGCTTAACCTGCCGTTGGTGGCCTTTAAAAAGATAAATCCAAATTTCCATTTCCAGGGAGCCGACAATGTGCCCGCCACCCTTAATAACCCTGTATTTTTTACCATCCGCGCTAAAAAGTTATTACTTGATCTTTTAATGAATCTGAAACTTATCCCCGGGCAGGTATTGTCGGCCATTATTTTTAAACGACAGCCAGATGAGCAAACGCTGCAACAGCTCCGGGCTGATGGTTACCGGCTGGTTGCTATTCCTGATAACCCGTATATAAAATAGAATGGTATTAATTAGAGTTACAGTTTAGAAAACACATTTGAGGTACCTTTTTTATTTGATCTTCCTAACCGCAAATATTTCTGTTCTAATTTAAATGGCAAAAATGGTTCTATACTATCAATATAACTCCAAAATTTCCCATCGGGTTCTTCAAAAGGGAAGCATAAACTCGGGCTTACGCAATTACTCCTTGATAACCATATTAACAAACTTGAAGTAAATTGCTGGTTGGGTAATTCAACCTTTGAAGCCATATTGATAAACTTAAAATCATAAGATAAGATCAGCTCAACAGGCCCGAGGTTATACTTAGGCCAGGGCTGACCTTTTATCATAAAATCTATTACTTTTTTTAGATCTCCGGCATCTAAATCCCAGTCTGTTACAGTTTGTTTTAAGGGAATATTTTGAGGGTAGAGATTACCGATGGATGAGGTGACTCCAGCACCAAAAATACTTTTTGTATATTCTAATACCTCTTGTGCCAACTCCGGAGATTCCCCGTGGTCTTCAGCTGCTGAGTAGCCGTGCAAATAAATACTAGTTGGATTTTCAATTTCAGCAGTGGTACAGGCATTTAAGAATAATTGAATATTATTCCAGACCTTTTCTATTTTTTTGCCGGGTAAAGATTGAGTTGTTCTGCTCTTGGGCAAACTGTAAAAGATGTAGGGTCGTGATGCGATCATAGGTTTTTAAATGTAAGCATTTTATAGCAAAGGCCATTTTGCCCCGTCGCTATTTTTTTATACTTTTCTTCGATTTATGAAGAAGAAAAATCCCCTCCTGTTGATCGCCTGTTTTTTACTGATTGCTTACCATTCCGTTGCTCAAAAATATTACCCGGTAAACCGCAGCCAGTCGCCCGGCAAAATGGTTTATTATGTCGACCCCGTAAAAGGCGACGATCAAAATACCGGTACCGATAAGCAGCACGCCTGGAAAACTTTTAAGGGCATCAACAGCCGCACGCTATCTGCCGGGGACCGGATCAATGTGCTGCCCGGGGATTTTCATCAGTCGTTAGTGCTTACTGGTAAAGGAAACAGCAAAGCTCCCATCACCCTAAATTTAGCTCCCGGCACTTATAACTTTTACCCGGATGGCGCCTTTAAAAAACAGTTCCACATTACCAATACCAATGATGTGCCCAACGGACTTAAGGCGGTTGCCCTGTACATCAACAACAGCAGCTTTGTTAGCATAAAAGCCGACGGCGCCAAAATGATGATGCGTGGTAAAATGATCGAGACCTGTATAGATCACAGCCAAAACATCAGCCTCAGCGGTATCAGTTATGATTACTACCGCCCTACCGTGTCTGAATTGCAGGTGATCAACACCGGAGATCACTTTGCCGATCTGCAGATACATCCACATTCTAAATACAGCATTACTGATAGCCTGCTTACCTGGCAGGGCGAGGGCTGGAGCTACCAATCTATCGACTTGTGGCAGGTGCTCGACCCCAACACCGGCGACCTTCACCGTACCGACATTGCCATGGCCGGCATTAAATACGCCCAAACAGGTAATAATATAGTACGCGCCTATTTTGCACAAAACCCTGGTTTTAAAACCGGGCTCATTTACCAAAATCGTGATGTTACCCGCGACTGCGCAGGCATATTTATGCGGAGCAGTAAAGATATCAGCCTTAAAAACATCAACATTTATTTCATGCATGGCATGGGTGTGTTAAGCCAGTTTTGCCAAAACATTAGTATGGATAGGGTAAGCGTTAGGCCCGAAGCTAACTCCGGAAAAACCTGTGCTGCCTGGGCCGACATATTACATTTTTCGGGCTGCCGCGGGCAGATTATTATCAGCAACTCTTACCTGTCGGGCGCTAATGACGATGCCATCAATATTCACGGCACTTATTTGAGGATCATTAATTCGCCCAAAGCCAACCAGGTCCTGGTGCGTTTTATGCATAATCAAACTTACGGCTTTGATGCTTTTAACGCTGGAGACAGCGTTGCTTTTATACATTCAGAAACATTACAGCAATATAATCAGAATGTGGTACTGGCTACTAAAAGGATCAACGATAAAGATTTTCTGCTTACGCTGAAACAACCACTCCCGGCAGGCATTACTCCTTTAGATGTACTTGAAAACACCACCTGGACACCACGGGTTTGGATACATCATGATACCATTGCCAAAATACCTACGCGCGGTGTGCTGGTAACCTCGCGCCGTAAAATGGTGATAGCGCATTGTGTTTTTCAGCATCCGCACCAAAGCGGCATATCTGTAGCTAACGACGCGGCCAACTGGTATGAATCGGGCATGGTACGCGACCTTACCATCCGTGACAATGATTTTGTTGATTGCGGCGAACCAGCCATTATCTTCTGCCCGGAAAATACACAGTCAAAAGGTGCCGTGCATCAAAATATAAATATTGTAAACAACCGGTTTAAGCTACAGGGCTTACAGGTACTTTCGGCAAAGAACACGGCCAATATTAAATTTAAGGGCAACAGTATCAAAGTTGAAAAAACTGCAAATATTAAGGATATGATTGTGCTGAAGGATTGTCCGGGGATAGAAATTGAGGGGAATATTATCAATCAATAAAATATCGCTGCAGACAACTCACCCCGCCTGCGCTACGCTGGGCGACCCTCTCTTCGCCTTCGGCGGAAAGAGGGTAAAGACAATGTTTTCTTTGTTCCTTTGCCTTTTATCCATTTCGTTCGTTGCCCTCTTTCCAGCGAAGCTGAAGAGAGGGCCGACAAGCGAAGCGTTGTCGGGGTGAGTCTAACCTGGTAACCGCTCATACCGTAGCCTAAAGCAGTCCTTCCCCAAATCCTTCAAAACTTTTTGGAACATTTTCAGAAAACTTTCCTTATATATGCCCCGAATATTGTTAAAACCAATTTTGCATCTATGATCATTGAACCCAAAATACGCGGCTTTATTTGTTTAACTACACATCCAAAGGGCTGCGAGCAAAACGTAATCAATCAAATCAATTACGTAAAATCAAAAGGCCACATTGAAGGCACCAAAAAAGCGCTGATCATTGGCGCCTCTACCGGTTTTGGGCTGGCCTCCCGCATCACCAGTGCATTTGGCTCTGGCGCGGCAACCGTAGGCGTTTATTTTGAAAAACCACCTGCTCCGGGCAAACCGGCATCGGCCGGATGGTATAATACTGCCGCTTTTGAAAAACAGGCTCAGGAAGCCGGTCTTTACGCCAAAAGTATCAATGGCGATGCTTTTTCTGACGAGATCAAACAAAAAACCATTGACCTGATCAAGGCCGATCTGGGCCAGGTTGACCTGGTGATATACAGCCTTGCATCGCCACGCAGAACAAACCCTAAAACCGGCGTAACGCATAGCTCGGTATTAAAACCTATTGGCGAAGTTTTCACCAATAAAACGGTTGATTTTCATACAGGCGTGGTATCTGAAATTTCCATTAACCCGGCCAATGAAGAAGAAATAGCCAATACCGTAGCCGTTATGGGTGGCGAAGACTGGCAATTTTGGATCGATGACCTGAAAGCTGCAGGTGTGCTGGCCGAAGGAGCCATGACCATTGCCTACTCGTACATTGGCCCCGAGGTAACCGAAAAGGTTTATAGCAAAGGTACTATAGGCCGTGCAAAGGATCACCTGACTGCAACTTCTAAACTTATTAATGATAAACTGAAGGATATTAACGGCAAAGCGCTTATTTCTGTAAATAAAGCGTTGGTAACCCAAGCCAGTTCGGCCATACCCGTTATTCCGTTGTATATTTCATTGTTATACAAAATAATGAAGGCCGAAGGCACTCATGAAGGTTGTATTGAGCAAATACAGCGTTTATACCAACAACGCCTGTACACCGACGGTACCATACCTACCGATGCCGAAGGCAGGGTACGTGTAGACGACTGGGAAATGAACCCCGCAGTACAAGCACAGGTAGCCGAGCTTTGGAAAAAAGCAACCACAGAAACCCTGCCTGAACTTGGCGACCTTAAAGGTTACAAAGCCGACTTTTTAAACCTTTTTGGTTTTGATGTACCGGGTGTTGATTATCAGGCTGATGTTGACGAAATGGTAGCTATACCGGGCTTGGTAAGCTAATACAAAACTCTTCCAGAATGTTACTTCAAAGACTTACGAAGTTTTTAAACTTCGTAAGTCTTACTAAAACCTATAATCTCTACTATTACATACCCGTTAGCATCCGGGTCATTTCCTGATGATTGTTGAGGAAATATTTAGTTATCATAAAGTGCTCGGTTTCTTCATATTTTATTTGCCGTATGCCATCTTCATCTAACTGATAGATGATGGCACTTGGGTAAGCCAATAAAATAGGCGAATGTGTAGCAATAATAAACTGCGAATTTGCCCGCACCAGTTCATTAATGGCAGTTAAAGCTGCTAATTGACGGGCTGGTGATAATGCGGCCTCAGGCTCATCAAACAAATAAAGGCCCCCGCCCGAAAGCCTGTTGGTGAGTGTAGCCATAAATGATTCGCCATGCGAACACTCATGAAGCGACTTTACTCCATAAGCTTTTTCAACATAACCTTTCTCATCAATTTCTTCCAGGTAAGTAGCAACGTTATAGTAACTTTCTGCCCGTAAAAAATAGTAGTCAGCTGGCTTACGGAAGCTTTTCATGCTGGCTAAATACTCAAACAGTTTAGAAGCATTATTATGCGTATTGACCTGTACATTTTTACTGCCGCCTTCAATACCCAAGCCCAAATGCAGGGCAATAGCTTCTATCAATGTTGATTTTCCTGAACCATTTTCTCCAACAATAAAAGTAACGTCGGGATGAAATGCCATTGACGTTAGCTTTTTTACCGCAGGTATATGAAAAGGGTATGCTTCAAAAGATGGAACAGACTCGCGCTTAAGTGATATTTCCTGCAGGTAAGGTTTTGCTTCCATTGGTTACTATATTCAAATATAGCATCTTTAGGCATCAAACTCACCTATCTATTTGTTATAAGCAACCTGTTAGTAAATGATATGTCTATTTAATATGCCTAAACTAATCACTAAACCATATGCCGGTTAGGGATCTGCGTTGGATCAAACATATAGGCAACACCCCTGGGCGTTCCAGTTGCATTGCCCAGGTTAAAGCCATGATAAAACTGACTATCAAGAGTGGCATTGTTGCTGTACAAATTGGCTGTTGCTCCCCCGGTTATGTTGTTGTTGCAACCTGCGGCCATTCCATTGCCCAGGCTCACCATCCAGTGGCCAAAACTTATTTCCTCCCGATAGTTAATATATACGATGTAACCGCGCGGTACAGGCGGCAATTGATTAATCATGGTAAATTGCTGAGCGGGGTTCCATATCTGCTGGGGAGTGCCAAACTTATTTTTTAAGCCTGCAATATTTGTTACCGAGGTATTGCTTAAATACCATTGATATGATACAAGCCCGCTTTTTAGCAACCATACCATCATGGCTACGTAACAGGTACCACTGCCAATATTAAAACGTTCATCGCGGCTAAGCCTGTAATTTACATGATGACCGTTTGGCGGGCCACCGGCAGTTTCGGCTACATCAGCAAGGCTTGTTGCATTATTACTGGTTGCGGTAAACAACAGAATGGCCCTGTCAATCGCACTTCTTTGTCGCGATTTCCAATGGTCAATACTGGTTGCTTTCCATAAGTTATCAAGTTGAATTGTGGGCGACCATAAATTTGATAAATAATAACGCTGGCAAAGCAGAAGCGCGCGCAAGGCAATACGCCTGTCTTTATCTATCCTTTTTGCAAATAAACCGAGCGATATATCCCGGCCAATGGTTATTGCGGTATTACCTTTTACTCTGTTTTCAATTTCATTAGATAGTTGAGGGTCGAGGGTTCCAATATATTTGATAGCATCATCAATCCTATCTTCTGGTGTTTTACTGTTAAACATATTTAGATATTTTAAGTAAAAATGAATAAAGCCATTTTCATAAAATATCCCCAAAAGTGGTTACACCATCCCCATAATTTGTCTGGGTCAAGGGTATTTCAAGATCATTTAATAACGGAGTGGTGTATTATGATTTCTTTCTCGTCCGAAGAAGCAGGTAAGTAATCATGCACAAAATTGCGATCAATGCAAATAAGACAGCTATAATCAATTTCGGCGGATATATAACGGTATGCCATCCTGGCTGTAGGGATACCAGCAGATCTATCGGTACTTTGAAAGCAAAAAGCAATACCATACCTATAAACAGGCAACTCATCAAAACAACAAATACCTTGTTTTTTAACATGTATAAATGTAAATAATTTAACCTAAGTGTTCCGTTTCGGCAGATGAATGATTCCCTCACTCCCCTATTGTTGATATTTTTATCCAATCCTTTATCAATCTTACTTTCCCCTTTCGGCCCAAAACCTTAATTTCGCTGATTCAAGAAAAGAGGAACAGATTTTGGATTATTTACAGGGTTTAAACCCCGAACAAAGGGCAGCGGTAGAACAAACTGAAGGGCCGGTAATGATCATTGCCGGTGCCGGATCAGGCAAAACACGGGTTATTACCTACAGGGTTGCCCACCTGGTACGTAAAGGGATAGATTCCTTTAACATACTGGTGCTAACTTTTACCAATAAAGCCGCGCGCGAAATGCGCGAGCGTATTACCCATGTGGTAGGCTCGGAGGCTAAAAATATATGGATGGGTACCTTCCACTCGGTTTTTGCCAAAATATTGCGGGTTGAAGCCGAAAAAATTGGCTATCCCAGCAACTTTACCATATATGATACCGACGACAGCAAGAGTGTATTAAGGGCTATTTTGAAAGAATTGAATCTTGATGATAAGCTGTACAATGTAAATTTTGTGCTTAACCGCATATCGGCATCAAAAAACAACCTGATATCGTGGCAGGAATATAATAAGAACGAGCAGATACAGGCCGATGATTTTTCAAGCGGACGCGGCCAGTTAGGTAAAATTTACGAAATGTATGCCACCCGCTGCTACCGTGCCGGCGCTATGGATTTTGACGATTTGCTGTACAAAACCAACGAACTGTTAAAACTGCACCCCGAAGTACTGAACAAATACCAGCACAAGTTTAAATACCTGATGGTGGATGAGTATCAGGATACCAACTTTTCGCAATACCTGATTGTAAAAAAACTGGCCGCCGTTAACGAAAACCTGTGTGTTGTAGGTGATGATGCCCAGAGTATTTATGCTTTCCGTGGTGCCAACATCCAGAATATCCTCAACTTTGAAAAAGATTACCCGGATTTAAAGGTATTTAAGCTGGAGCAAAACTACCGCTCAACTCAAAACATTGTAAATGTTGCCAACAGCATTATCAGCAATAATAAGGAGCAGCTTAAAAAGAACGTTTTTTCTGAGAAAGAAGCCGGCGATAAAATAAAGGTAATGCGCGCCTTCAGTGATAACGAAGAAGGTAAAATGGTGGCCGAAACCATTATGCAGGACCGCAGCCTCAAGGGCCGTAAATGGCATGATTTTGCCATCCTGTACCGCACCAACGCCCAATCGCGCTCAATGGAGGAGGCCCTGCGCAAGCTGGGTATCCCTTATAAAATATACGGTGGCTTGTCGTTTTATCAACGTAAGGAAATTAAAGATCTGATAGCCTATTTCAGGCTCACCTTTAACCCTAATGACGAGGAAGCATTAAAGCGTGTAATCAATTACCCAAAACGGGGCATTGGCGATACCTCGGTTGATAAAATTATTGTAAGTGCCGACCAGCATCAGATTACCCCATGGGAGGTAATTGCAGAACCGACCAAGTACCTGGAAGGCAAAATATCTGGCGCGGTAAGCACATTTGCCACCATGATACAGAGTTTTCAGGTGCTGTCCAAAACAAAATCGGCCTATGAGTCGGCTTTGTACATTGCCCAGCACTCTGGCCTGTTAAAAGATCTGTACGAAGATAAATCTGTAGAAGGATTAAACCGCTACGAGAACATTCAGGAGTTACTGAACGGTATCAAGGAATTTTCTGAACGGGAAGATATTGAGGAAAAAGGCCTGGATATTTTTATGCAGGACGTTGCCCTGCTTACCAACGATGATAAGGATAAAGAAAAGGATGCCGATACCGTATCGTTAATGACCATACACTCCAGCAAAGGTTTGGAGTTTCCGCAGGTGTATGTGGTGGGATTGGAAGAAAACCTGTTCCCCTCGCAAATGTCGCTCAACTCACGCAGCGACCTGGAAGAAGAACGCCGTTTGTTTTACGTAGCCGTAACCCGTGCCGAAAGCAAGCTTACTATTAGCTATGCAACCTCAAGGTTTAAGTTTGGCACGCTCATTAGCTGCGAGCCAAGCCGTTTTCTGGATGAAATTGATGCCAAATACCTGGAGCTTGACTATAGCGCAAAAACATCAACAAGCAATAACCCATTTTTTGATGATGAGCGCAAGGCCTGGAGCGGCGGCAAACAGCCCGATGCTTTTTCAAAGCCTAAAGCTGCAACATCGGCCCCGGTAAAAACTACCTCCATACTGGCAAAGGCGCATGTGCCTTCGGCCAGCTTTAAACCGTCAGACACATCAAACCTGCAGGTGGGTATGGAAGTAGAACACGAACGCTTTGGTTTTGGCAAGGTATTAACCCTTGAGGGTAACAAGCCCGACATAAAAGCTACTATATTTTTTAAGGAGATTGGGCAAAAACAATTGCTGCTGAAATTCGCGAAACTGTATATTATCAACAACATAAACTAAGGGTTAACCCCACTTTCGTGCAATTTTTTCCCCACACTTCTCACTTTTGTGTTAAATTACGCAATAAAGGAGCGTTTTTTAAAGGGATTTAATGATGGCATACCATTTGGATGTGTTTCCTCATTAATTGAGAGGAAACACATCATGAGTGATAGCACTAAAAAGAAAACTAATAAATCTGTTGGGAAAAATATCAGAACCTTACGTCATAAACACGGATGGAGCCAGGAAGATGTGGCAAACCGCCTGGGTATATCTATTCCAGCCTTTTCAAAAATTGAAACCGGAGTTACTGATATTAACTTATCACGCCTGGAACAGATTGCCAACATCTTTGAAATAAATGTAGCTCAAATTTTGGTTATCGATTCTGAAGAGATCGACCTTACCCCATCCAACTTAAGCATAGCTCAGAAAAAGCTTATCGACCGCGAATCGGAAATTGCAAACCTGCAACGCAAAGTAATTTTACTTTATGAAGAATTGCGTAATAAAAGCATTTTAGCATTATAATGATAAAAATGTGTTCTGTAAACCTTACAGTTTGCAATTTTACCATACAAATATCAATAAACCAGCTTTTACGGTTCTGGCCTACAAATTAAATACTGGTTAACAATATTTAATTTAGGGAAATTTTCACGGCATAAATAAAATAAGTAAATCGATTTTTAAATTATATAGGCCATAATTAAAAATTGGAGTAAAAATTGTGGCATATACATTTCATAATAAATGTATATGTCAAATTATCTCATATCTATTTCAAAAAACCAGGCTTTGAAAGATGGTACAATCCATGACCCAAAGAGCAAACTTAAGGTTAAGGCATTTGATCTTGTACAATCAAGGTTTAAGCCGAGGCAGGGCGAGGTAAGATTTTTTGTTACTGCCGGAGATGAAACCCTGGCCTTTGAAACTGAAGGCTATAACAAGCACCGCCAGTTGCTTATACTGCAAATGATATCCTGGTATTGTATTTATCTTGGGCTTATTGAAGCGCAGATCCATTCTACATGGCCCAGGGCTTTTAGTCTTTAGCTAATTTATGGGCTATAATTTACTTTAAATGATCAGGTATTGGCGCTTGTGCGGGGTTGTGCAGCATGTCGCTCATTTCAATTATTTTTTCGTCAATTTCCGAAACGCACTTATCCATCATATTAATACATTCCTGCTGGTCAACCAGCCCCTCTTTCTCAAGATTTATTAGCCCGCGCAGTGTAGCGATAGGCCCCCTGATCTGATGCGAGAGATAGGACGAATGCTCCGAGAGCTTTTTGTTTTTTATCTGCAGGTCCTTTGTTCGTTCATCAATAATTTCTTCCAGGTGATGGTTAATACGGTCGAGGTTATCCTTTTGCCGCAAAACCTCCTCATTAAGCATGGTGAGCTGCGCATTGGTTTTTGCCTTGCGTTTAACATTACCAAATAATAAGCCAATAACAACCAGCAGCAGCCCAGCTACGGTACATGCCGCCCAAAACCTCGAACGGTCATAGGCCTGCCTTTCGGCCACGCGTTCATTTTCTTTCACTTGTTCTTCCTGGCGGTGCTTAGCTTCAATAAGCTTCATCTGTACAGATGTATTTGTTTTATAGGTGGTACTGTCAACTTTGTATATCTCCCGTAAATAAAACAGGGCACGCTCGTAGTTTCTCCGGTTAAATTCCAGTTCATAACTGGTATGTTTGTAATCATAATCCAACTTAGGATCTTTAACCAACACGGTATAAGCCATCCCCTCCTTAACAACTGCTTCGGCCTCATCATACTTTCTTTGATTCATGTATAATGTAGCAAGCGTAAGATTTATACTCGCAACGGTTTCATTTAAATCAAGTCGCTTTGCTGAATCATGGGCCTGCAATAAAAAAATCAATGCCCTATCATACTGATTGAGCTTAAAATAAACAAAACCTTTATTTAACAAACACTGAACAAGATTTACAGAATCTTTAAGCGATTCAAAAACAGTGGCACTTTGATCATAAAACCTCAATGCCTGCTGAAAGCTGTTTTTACGGGTATAAACGTTCCCCAGGTTTAAACCCAGTGAGGCTATTAAGCGTTTGTCATTAATTTTTTTAGCTATAGCCAGTGATTTATTCAGGTAATCAAGAGACCGGTTATAATCATGGTCCCTGAATAAAATACCCATATTATTATACACTTTTGCCTCACCTGCCAGGTTATTGGCCTTCACAAAATAAGTAACACCAATTAAGTAATTTTCAAAAGATTTCTCAGGCTGATCAAGGTAATATCTTCCTATACCCAAAACACGATAAGCTTCACCAATACCATTATAATAATTTAATTTTTTAGCCAGCGTCAAAGCCTTGGTAGCATCGGTAACGGTTTGTTCCGGATCTATCAAACGGTTGGCAAAAGCCACCTTATTTAAATTTATTACCGCCGTGGTGTCATTTGCCGATACATCGTCAAAACCCCTTCCATATACAGTGAATGATATAAAAAAGATCAATAGAAATGTACAGGTTTTTCTCATTAGGGCACTATTACGTTCATTTTATTGTGAAAGTTATGAATTATGATGTAATATATCTAATTACCACCAGAAAAAGCTTGTTGAAAATTATTTTATTTTTTTTTCGTATATATCAAAAAACATATTTATATTTGCTTCGTTAAATAATTGATACACAATAGATTAATGAAGTATTATTAAGTTTTTTATAATATTTTTGAGACATAAAAAAGGCCCTTTACGCTGCATTTAAGCAGCATAAAAATATACAAAACGGCTATATGTAACTATTATACTATCTGATCAATTAAAAATGCAAAAAATATATAAAAATGTTTGATTTAAACAATATGATGATTACGCTTAAAACTAAAATTTTGTTTCAGCAAGCTATACAAATTATTATCAGGAAAAAGTAAAATATTTTCCAGGATTCAGCTAATTATCACATTGAAAATCAATATAAAACAGCAATAAAAATACTTAATAAATTTCAAATACAGGGTAAAAACCTACGGTCTCTCTGTATTGTTGAATATTAGGCACAATATTATTAAACAATAGTTAATTGAATAGAGTATTAATATAAATATTAACCAGCATGAAAAGAACTATTCTACTCGCCCTGCTTATAGTAAGCACAGGAGTTTTGTCATCATCATCAAAAAACACCCAAGACAATCCGGTTGTAAGTTTTGGTAAAACAACGGCAGCATTTAAAAGGGACTTAGGCAGTGCCGACTAACCCTAACAAATTCTGCATATAGCACCAACCCCTAAGTATATAAAAATTATATAAAATCATGAAAAAAACGATCCTTTTTATACTGGCCCTACTTTTTACAGGCGTCATTTCATCTTGCAGAAAAGAAACCAAACGGGCAGAATTTGCTTTGTTGCATTCATTTGCCAGTGGATTTAAAAGAGATCTGGGCAGCGCAGACTGACCCTAACACATGATTATAAAGACTTAAGTCAACCAAGGGAACATGAAAAAACTGATCATTATAGCAATTGCCGGCCTAAGCGCCATAGCAATGCCCGATCAAAAAGAATATGTAAAAACCAATATGAGCGGAATCAATTTTACGCTATTTGGCCCCAAAAGAGATTTAGGCAACGCCGATTAAAACAACATCAAACAAGAAATAATTAACAAACAAAAATATTTACCCCACCCCACTAATTAAAAAAAACACCATGAAAAAGTCAACCATTATAGCAGCCTTAGCCCTAAGCACTTTCTTAACCTCAGTAGCTACCATTTCAAATGCATCAACTGGTGATGGCAGCAAAGCCGCAACAGCAGCTTCTGGTCCAAAAAGAGAATTAGGTAATGGTGATTTTGCATCAGGTCCAAAAAGAGAATTAGGTAATGGTGATTTTGCTTCTGGTCCAAAAAGAGAATTAGGTAACGGTGACTTTGCTTCAGGTCCAAAAAGAGAATTAGGTAACGGTGACTTTGCTTCAGGTCCAAAAAGAGAATTGGGTAACGGTGACTTTGCTTCTGGTCCAAAAAGAGAATTAGGTAACGGTGATTTTGCATCAGGTCCAAAAAGAGAATTAGGTAACGGTGATTTTGCATCAGGTCCAAAAAGAGAATTAGGTAATGGCGACTTTGCTTCTGGTCCAAAAAGAGAATTGGGTAACGGTGATTTTGCATCAGGTCCAAAAAGAGAATTAGGTAATGGCGACTTTGCTTCTGGTCCAAAAAGAGAATTAGGTAATGGCGACTTTGCATCAGGTCCAAAAAGAGAATTGGGTAATGGCGACTTTGCTTCTGGTCCAAAAAGAGAATTAGGTAACGGTGACTTTGCTTCTGGTCCAAAAAGAGAATTAGGTAACGGTGACTTTGCTTCTGGTCCAAAAAGAGAATTAGGTAACGGTGACTTTGCTTCTGGTCCAAAAAGAGAATTGGGTAACGGGGATTTTGCTTCTGGTCCAAAAAGAGAATTAGGTAATGGTGACTTTGCTTCTGGTCCAAAAAGAGAATTGGGTAACGGGGATTTTGCTTCTGGTCCAAAAAGAGAATTAGGTAATGGTGACTTTGCTTCTGGTCCAAAAAGAGAATTAGGTAATGGTGACTTTGCTTCTGGTCCAAAAAGAGAATTAGGTAATGGTGACTTTGCTTCTGGTCCAAAAAGAGAATTAGGTAACGGTGACTTTGCTTCTGGTCCAAAAAGAGAATTAGGTAACGGTGACTTTACTGCATAATATATATATAATATAAAGGTTGACAAACTATACAAGAGGTCATGCTATTTACAGCATGGCCTCTTGCTGTTTTAAATCAATAAACATCAATATATTTGCTGCAAATTGATAATTTATGCAGCATATAAAACAGTATGTAAACGATAACAAACAACGTTTACTCGACGAATTGTTTGAACTTTTGCGCTTCCCTTCGGTTAGCGCCGATCCTAAATACAAAGCAGATGTATTAAAAACTGCCGATTTCGTGGCGCAAAAACTACGCGATGCCGGTGCCGATAATGTTGAGGTTTGCCCAACCGCTGGTTATCCTATAGTATATGGCGAAAAAATAATCGATTCCTCCAAGCCAACCGTATTGGTTTATGGGCATTATGATGTGCAACCACCCGACCCGCTTGAGCTTTGGAAAACCCCTCCCTTTGAACCTACCGTACGCGATGGTAAAATATACGCACGTGGTGCCTGTGATGACAAGGGACAGTTTTATATGCACGTAAAAGCATTTGAGCTCATGATGCAAACCAATACTCTACCCTGCAATATTAAATTTATGATTGAGGGCGAGGAGGAGGTTGGTTCATCAAACCTTGGAATTTTTGTAAAAGAAAATAAAACCAGGCTAAAGGCCGATGTTGTGCTGATATCAGACACCTCTATGATCAGCATGGAACACCCTTCGTTAGAAACCGGTTTGCGGGGTCTGTCATACCTGGAGGTTGAGGTAACTGGTCCAAACCGCGATTTACACTCCGGTGTTTATGGTGGAGCTGTAGCTAACCCTGCAACTATTTTGGCTAAAATGATAGCCTCCTTACATGATGAAAATAACCACATAGCCATCCCAGGTTTTTATGACGATGTGGTTGACCTAACTCCCGCCGAGCGCACC
>Ga0247742_10000063_pt1 | contig 95346 bp, 75 predicted proteins | sample UWRJL208509C2_FD_180944 | JGI IMG/M metagenome (GOLD analysis project Ga0247742, IMG submission 180944) | Plant litter microbial communities from Arlington Agricultural Research Station in Wisconsin, United States - UWRJ-L208-509C-2 | ecosystem: Environmental > Terrestrial > Plant litter >...
GCTCTTGGTGATGATGTTCATGGTTTCTTTGTACAGCTCGTCGTAGCCCAGGTTGCCCCGGTCTTCGATTTGCAGGCGGAAACCACCGATGGTGCCCAGGCCTTGTACCGGCGGCGGCGGGAAGATTGCCATGTAGGCTTCTTGAATCCCGGCGAACTGGCCGTTCAATGCACCGGCAATCGCACCGGCGGACATGCTCGGGTCTTTACGCTCGTCGAAAGGCTTCAGGGTCACGAACACGATGCCGGCGTTCGGGCTGTTGGTGAAACCGTTGATCGACAGGCCAGGGAAGGCCACGGCACTTTCCACGCCTGGCTGTTTCAGGGCCAGGTCGGACATGCGCTTGATCACGTCTTCAGTGCGGTCCAGGCTCGAAGCGTCCGGCAGTTGCGCGAAGGCCACCAGGTATTGCTTGTCCTGGCCAGGCACGAAACCGGTCGGGGTGCTGGAGAAACCGAAGAAGGTCAGCACCATCAGGCCCGCATACAGGATCAGGGCGATACCGCTGCTGCGGATAACCCGGCCGACCGTTCCGACGTAGCCATGGCTGGCCTTTTCGAAGAAGCGGTTGAACGGTTTGAACAGCCAGCCACCGAAGAGCTTGTCGAGGACTTTCGAGAAACGGTCTTTCGGCGCGTCATGGCTTTTCAGCAACACCGCAGCCAAGGCCGGCGACAGGGTCAGGGAGTTGAAAGCCGAGATCACCGTCGAAATCGCAATGGTCAAGGCGAACTGTTTATAGAACTGGCCGGTCAAGCCGGAAATGAACGCGGCTGGGACGAACACCGCACACAGCACCAGAGCCGTGGCAATGATCGGGCCGGTCACTTCACGCATGGCGCGCTTGGTGGCCTCCACCGGGGTCAATCCGAGCTCGATGTTTCGCTCGACGTTCTCCACCACCACGATGGCGTCGTCCACCACGATACCGATGGCCAACACCAGTCCGAACAGCGACAGGGCGTTGAGTGAGAAGCCGAACAGATGCATGACCGCAAACGTACCGATCAGCGACACCGGTACAGCGACCAGCGGGATGATCGAGGCGCGCCAGGTCTGCAGGAACAGGATCACCACCAGCACCACGAGGATCAGCGCTTCGAACAGGGTGTGAACCACCGCCTCGATCGAACCGCGAACGAAGATCGTCGGGTCATAGACGATGCTGTAGTCCATGCCTTGCGGGAAGTTCTTCTTCAGCTCATCCATCTTGCCGCGAACGTCGTTGGAGATCTGGATCGCGTTGGACCCCGGACGCTGGAAGATCGGGATCGCCACCGCCGGCTGGTTGTTGAGCAACGAGCGCAGGGCGTATTGGCTGGAGCCCAGTTCGACGCGAGCGATGTCTTTGAGGCGGGTGATTTCACCGTTGTCGCCGGAGCGAATCACGATGTTCTCGAACTCTTCCTCGGAGACCAGACGACCTTGGGCGTTGACCGACAACTGGAACGATGTGGCATTAGGCGCAGGCGGGGCACCGAGGGCACCGGCGGCGACTTGACGGTTCTGCTCGCGAATGGCGTTGACCACATCGGTCGCGGTCAGGTTGCGTGAAGCAGTCTTGTTCGGATCGAGCCAGACCCGCAGGGAGTAATCGCCCATGCCGAACAGTTGCACGTCACCGACACCGCCCAGGCGCGCCAGCTCATCCTTGATGTTGAGCAAGGCGTAGTTGGACAGGTAGAGCATGTCGTAGCGTTTGTCTGGCGAGGTCAAGTGCACAACCATGGTCAGGTCGGGCGACGCCTTGTCCACGGTGATACCGATCCGCGTCACTTCTTCCGGCAGCTTGGGCTCAGTCCGGGTGACACGGTTCTGCACCTGCACCTGCGCGTTGTCCAGGTCGGTACCCAGGGCGAAGGTGATGGTCAGGGTGATCTTGCCGTCAGCGGTGGACTGCGAGGACATGTACAGCATGTTCTCGACGCCGGTGATGGCTTGCTCCAGCGGAGCGGCCACGGTTTCACCGATGACTTTAGGGTTGGCACCCGGGAAGTTGGCGCGCACGACCACGGTCGGTGGCACGACTTCCGGGTATTCACTGATGGGTAGCTGGAACAGCGAGATGGCGCCGGCGATCAGGATCAGCAGCGACAGTACCGCTGCGAAGATCGGCCGAGAGATAAAGAATTGCGAAAAATTCATCGGAGTCGTCCCTTAACCGCGTGGGGTCGCAGCGGCGAGCTTTACAGCCGATCCCGAGGCGGCCTTGGCAGGCGCGACTTGGGGCAGGTTGCTGGCTTCGAGCGCTTGTCGTTGTAGGGCCAGGGCTGCAAGGGTTTCCTTGCTGGCCATCGGAACCACTTCAGGGGTGACTGGCGAGCCCGGACGGACACGCTGCAAGCCCTTGACGATGACGGTGTCATCTTTGTTCAGGCCGTTACGCACAATGCGCAGCCCTTCGATTTTCGGACCCAGCTCGACCGAGCGGTAGGCGGTCTTGTTGTCGGCATCCATGACCAGCACGAATTTCTTGCCGAGGTCGGTACCGACGGCTTCGTCGTTGATCAGCATGGCGTTGTAAGTGCCGCTGCCCACCAGCTTCAGGCGTGCGTAGAGGCCAGGGGTATATTCGCCCTTGCTGTTGTCGAACACCGCACGACCGCGGATGGTGCCGGTCTTCGGGTTGACCTGGTTATCGACGAAGTTCATCTGACCCTGGTGCGGGTTGCCATCTTCATTGGACAGGCCGAGGTACACCGGGGTGGTGGCACCGCGTTGGCCTTGGCGGGCGAGCTGGGTGTATTTGAGGAACACACGCTCGTCGGCGTCGAAGTAGGCGTAGACCTTGTCGGTGGACACGACACTGGTCAGCGGCGTGACATCGGCGGTCACCAGGTTGCCGGCAGTGATTTCCGCACGACTGACGCGACCGCTGATCGGTGCGGTCACGCGGGTAAAGCTCAGGTTCAGTTTGGCCAGGTCCAGTTGCGCCTGGATGGCACCGACGGCGGCGCGGGACTCTTGGGCGGCGCTGGTGCGCGAATCAGCCAGTTCCGCAGAGATGGCGTTGCTGGTCCGCAGGCGCTCACCGCGCTGGGCTTCGTTTTCACTGCGGGTGGCGTTGGCACGGCCTTGGGCGACCAGTGCTTCGAGGCGACGGACTTCGGCCTGGAAGGGACGTGGGTCAATCTGGAACAGCAGATCGCCTTTCTTGACCAGTGCGCCTTCAGTAAAGGCGACTTCGTCGATCTGCCCGGAAACCCGTGGACGGATTTCGACGGTTTCCGGCGCTTCGAGGCGTCCGGTGAACTCATCCCACTCGTTGACCGGTTGCTCGATCACCTTGGCCACGCTGACTTTGGCAGCTGGCGGGGCGGCCGCAGTTTCCGGATTCTTGCCGCAAGCGCTCATCACCACGACGGCCAACATGGCCAAGGGGAAGCGCAAATGTTTGAGTGAATGTTCCATGGATGCATCCGCCAATGTATTGAAGATGGGCGGATGATGCTCGGGTGGCTCTTATGTCACGAATCGAATGAAGCAAAGGTAACTATCATTCGGAATGATATGAACGTGATGCAAGCCCTCTAGCATGCGCGTTCCATTAGGCAGCTATCAATGCACCTGATGGCAATTCTGTGTTGCCGAAATCACATAAATCCGCTGCAGGCCTGCGCGCCTCGTCAGCAGGGTGATGTCCGCTGGATGTCATGTTTTACCACGCGTAGAGCGAGCAATGATTACAAATTGTATCGCTCGCAAGCTCCGTTTTATCTCAAAGCCTCGGATTTCATGGGCTCCCGCCTATTAATGAGCTGGACTCATAGGCATATGTTGACTGAGTGGCGTAGTCGCTGGATGGGGTGACCGATAGATTCGCGGTCAAGTCAACCAAGCAGGATCGGCCGATGGCTATCTTATGCGTCAACACCATTGAGATACGTCTCTTCGAGACCCTGGATCTGGCCTTGGCAGAATCCGCCAAGGCCTGTGTCGGAACCCTTCAGCAGGCACCTGGGTGTCTCGATTACACGCTGACTCGAAGTACCCAAGATGCCAGCCTTTGGTGGCTCACCGGCTATTGGGAGAGTGAATCGCAAATGACTTGCTCGTTCGAGAGCGTGCCGATGACGCAGTTACTCAATTGCCTGATTGAAGCGGGCGCAAGTCTGGGATTTAGCCGCTTTGTGGCGGTGCCGGACGTCGCTCATGGCAGTTGATACACGGTCCTAAACGGCATCGATTTGAGCAGCCAACTGACCTTTTTTGCTGGTTAACCACGAGCAGGGTCAGTCGAAGCGCCGAACTGAGCTCAATTTTTGTCATTTAGTCTTCGGAGCCATCAGTGCTAATACGTACCGTAATGGTGGCCTTGCGCCGTCCCTATACATTTATAGTCATGGCATTGCTCGTCTTGATGGTCGGACCCCTGACGGCTTCAAAGACGCCTACCGACATCTTCCCGGAAATTCGAATCCCGGTGATTGCCGTGGCCTGGCAATACACCGGACTGCCCCCGGACCAGATGGCAGGGCGCATCTCGACGGTTTTCCAGCGTCTGCTGACCGCATCGGTCAATGACATCGAACACATAGAATCCAACACCTATCCTGGCGTGGGGGTCGTCAAGATCTTCTTTCAGCCGGGTGTGGACATTGCCGTGGCGAATGCGCAGATCACCGCCGCCTCGCAAGTGGCGTTGCGCCAAATGCCGGCGGGTATCCAGCCCCCCGTGATCCTCAACTACAACGCCGCCACTGTACCGATCCTGCAACTGGCGCTCTCCGGTGAGGGATTGTCGGAGCAGCAACTCTTTGACCTGGGCATGAACACCGTCCGCACGCCGTTGATTACCGTGCCGGGTGTCGTTATGCCGCTGCCTTATGGTGGTAAGCAGCGCCAGGTCCAGATTGACGTCAATCCTGAAGCGTTGCAGGCACGGGGACTCTCCGCGCAAGACGTATCGGCGGCATTGGCTGCGCACAACATCCTGGTGCCGATCGGCACGCAAAAGATCGGAGATCTGGAGTACACCCTGCAACTCAATGGTGCTCCGTCGGCAATCGACGATCTGGGACTGCTGCCCGTCAAGGTCGTGAATGGCAGCACTATCTACCTGCGGGATGTCGCGGACGTGCACGACGGCAATGCTCCGCAGACCAATATTGTCCACGTCGCCGGCAACCGTTCAGTGTTGATGTCGGTGCTCAAGAATGGATCGGCTTCGACTTTGGCCATTGTCGATGGTATTCGCGCACAGATCGAAGTGCTCAAGCCCGGTTGGCCCGAAGCCCTGAACGTCCAACCGATCAATGATCAATCGCTGTTCGTGCGCGCAGCGATCAAGGGCGTGGTGCTGGAAGGTGCCATCGCCGCCGCGCTGACCAGCGTCATGATCCTGCTGTTTCTCGGTAGCTGGCGTTCGACTGTGATTATCGCGGTGTCCATTCCCCTGGCGATCCTCGGCTCACTGATGATCCTCGCTGCGCTCGGTGAGACCCTTAACCTCATGACGCTAGGTGGATTGGCATTGGCCATCGGCATCCTGGTGGATGACGCGACGGTGACCATTGAGAACGTCAACTGGCACCTGGAGCAGGGCAAGGACGTCGAGACCGCGATACTGGACGGTGCACGCCAGATCGTCACGCCCGCTTTCGTATCGCTGCTGTGCATCTGTATCGCATTTGTGCCGATGTTCTTTCTCGAAGGCGTTTCGCGGTACTTGTTTGTACCGATGGCCGAGGCAGTGATTTTTGCCATGATCTGCTCGTTCATTCTGTCGCGGACCTTGGTGCCGACCATGGCCAAGTACCTGCTGAAACCGCATCAAGTACACCTTGAATCGCAACCGGTTTCACGCAACCCGCTCGTTCGCTTCCAGAAAGGTTTTGAAATCCGTTTTGACCGACTGCGCCAGGGTTACCAGCAAGTGCTGGAAAGCGCATTGCGTCGTCGTAAGGCATTCCTGACCGCTTTCATGGCGGTCGTGATGCTGTCGTTCGGGCTGGTCCCCTTTATTGGCAGCAACTTCTTCCCGACCGTGGATTCCGGACAAGTGCTGATGCATGTGCGAGTCCCTGTGGGCACTCGCGTGGAGGAGACCGCCTCCCGATTCGCGGAAATTGAAGAAGCGATACGCAGCATCATCCCCGCCGAGGAGATCACGACCCTGGTCGATAACATCGGCCTGCCTCCGAGCAACATCAACCTCACCTACAACAACACCGGGGTCATGGGTTCCCAGGATGGCGATTTCCAGATCGCGTTGCGCGCCGGCCATCAGCCAACGGCCGGCTATGTGAAGAAGCTGCGTGAGCTGTTGCCAGAACGGTTTCCGGACAGCACCTTTTCGTTCCCGCCGGCGGACATCGTCAGTCAAATCCTCAATTTTGGCGCTCCAGCGCCTATCGACATCCAGGTTCGGGGCAACAATGTCGACGCGAACTTCGCCTACGCGCAGCAGTTGCTCAAGCGAATTCGCACGGTGCCGGGATTGGCCGACGCGCGCATTCTGCAATCGAATAAAGCACCGGTGTTCAATGTCGACCTGAATCGCACCCAGGCCCAGTTGCTCAATTTAACCACCCGCGATATCACCAACAGCCTGGTCGTCAACCTGGCCGGGAGCAGCCAGGTGGCGCCGACTTATTGGCTCAATCCGGCCAACGGTGTGAGTTACCCGATCGTATTGCAGACCCCGCAGCCAAGACTGGACTCCTTGTCTGCCCTGGCCAATTTGCCGGTCGGCAATGGTAATTCGGCCAGCGTCACGACGCTCGGCGCCATAGCGGACTTCGAACGCACGACGGGCAGTGGCATGGTCAGCCAGTACAACGTGCAACCCATGGTGCAAATCCATGCCGCGACCCAAGACCGTGACCTGGGTGCCGTGGCCAAGGACATACGAGCAATCATCGCGCAAATGGCCGATGAAGTGCCGCGCGGCAGCACGGTCAACCTGATGGGCCAGGTGCAGACGATGGAGCGCGCGTTCTCGGGTCTCCTATTCGGCTTGCTCGGCGCCGTGGTGCTGATCTATCTGTTGATCGTCGTCAACTTTCAATCCTGGATCGACCCGGCGGTCATCGTTTCCGGGCTGTCCGCTGCGTTGGCAGGGATTGTCTGGATGCTCTTCGCCACGGGCACCACATTGTCGGTGCCCGCGTTGACCGGCGCGATCATGTGCATGGGCGTGGCAACGGCCAACAGCGTGCTGGTCATCAGCTTCGCACGCGAACGTTTGCAGGCATTGGGTGACGCGACCGCAGCAGCGCTGGAAGCTGGCATCGCTCGCCTACGGCCCGTACTGATGACTGCCTTGGCAATGATTCTCGGCATGCTGCCCATGGCGCTGGGCGTCGGCGAAGGGGGGGAACAAAACGCTCCGCTGGGGCGAGCCGTCATTGGCGGCCTGCTGTTCGCGACCGTCGCCACTCTTTTATTTGTTCCGGTGCTCTTCAGCTTGGCTCACCGCAACGACTTTCGTACTGAACCCAAGCAACACCTTGTTCCAGGAGCCCTCTGATATGCAAGTGAACCCCCCTCCAAACACCCGTGCGATGGGTCGCGTGCTGTTCATTTTCGCAGCGGTGGCCATTGCCGGCGGGATCGTCGTTATTGGAGCGATCAGTCGCCACTCACAAGCGGGCCAACTGGAGCAGCTTGCCGAAGGTAAGCGAATAGCGACCGTTGCGCTGGTGGTGCCCAGCCCGGTGACGCCTGCTTCCCTGCAGCTTCCAGGGCGTATCGAAGCGTGGTCGCGCGCTCCACTGTATGCACGAGTCAGTGGCTATTTGAAGCGTTGGGACCAGGACATTGGGTCGCCGGTCAAGGCGGGTCAGCTGTTGGCCGAAATCGATGCCCCGGATCTCGACCAGCAATTACGCCAGGCTCGCGCGGAGTTGGCCACGTCCCGCAGTGAAATGACGTTAGCCAGCACAACCGCCAAACGCTGGGAGCAGTTACGCGAGAGCGAAGCGGTGTCGCTCCAGGAAGTCGAGGAGCGTCTCGGTAATTTCGCGACCAAGCGGTCTCAGGTCAACGAGGCGCAGGCCAATGTTGATCGTTTGCAGGCGCTACAGCGCTACACCCGAATCGTTGCACCGTTCGACGGCGTCGTCACCGCGCGCAATACGGACGTTGGTGCGTTGATCAACGTCGGCATGACAGCAGGCAGTGAGTTATTCGTCGTTTCCGATGTGAGTCGTCTGCGCGTTTACGTCAGCGTCCCCCAGCGTCAATTGGCATGGGTGAAGGAGGGGGCTCGCGCCAAGTTGAGCGTTCCTGAGCGTCCGGGAAAGACCTTCGATGCCAGGGTGCAATCGCTGGCCCAGGCGGTGGACGTCGGGTCAGGTGCTATGCGGGTTCAACTGAGTGTAGAAAACGAAAATGGCGACCTGCTCCCAGGGTCGTTTGCCACCGTGCAGTTTGAGGGCTCGCTCGCACCGACCACCCTGAGCCTGCCGCCGAGTGCGCTGATTGTCGGAAAGAATGGCGTGCAAGTGGCGACGGTAGACGGTGCCGGGACGGTCCGACTGAAGCCGGTCACGGTGGCCCGCGACCATGGCACGTACCTTGAATTCGCCGACGGTGTCAGCCCATCCGATCGCGTCATTGCCAATCCACCTGATGGATTAAGTTCAGGTGACCAGGTGCGAATCGCACAAGCGAACGTCACTGCAGCGAAATAGCGCGCTTACTGGCGGGAAGCGAACAGCTCTTTGACCGGCATCGCCGAAAACAGGCTCTCACCCTTACAAGCTGTCGGGATCCCCAAAAAACATCTGGATCCGCGAACGCAGCCAGCGCTCGCCGGGGTCGTTGTCCTGGGAACCGCGCCAGGCCATGTGCAATTCGAAGGTACGCACCGGCAACGGTGGATCTTCAGCACGCACGCCGCCAGCGGCGGTCAGCGCCTCGGCGGTGTAATCCGGCACGGTGGCGACAATATCAGTGCCGCTGATCAGCGTGCTCAAGCCGTTGAACTGCGGTACCGCCAGCACGACGTGGCGCTTGCGGCCGAGTTTTTCCAGTTCTTCATCTATAAAGCCGCTCAGGTCACCGGCGAACGACACCAGTGCGTGAGGGCGCGCACAGAAGTCGTCGAGGCTCAACGCACCCGGCACGGTGTCGGCACGCAGCAGCTTGGGCATGCTGCGGCGCAAGACCTTACGCTTGGCGTTGGCCGGCAGGTCGGCGGTGTAACTGACGCCGATGGAGATTTCCCCGGACGCCAGCAAAGAAGGCATCAGAATGTAGTTGGCGCGGCGCACCACCAGCACGATCCCGGGTGATTCCGCGCGCAAACGCTTGAGCAGGCTCGGCAGCAGGGCAAATTCGACGTCATCTGACAAACCGATACGAAACACCGCGGTGCTAGTAGCCGGATCGAATTCCGCCGCGCGGCTGACCGCCGTGGAAATCGAATCCAGGGCCGGAGAGAGCAGGGCGAAGATTTCCACCGCCCGGGCGGACGGCTCCATGCTGCGACCGGTACGCACGAATAACGGATCGTCGAACAGCCCGCGCAGGCGAGACAGGGCCGCGCTGATGGCCGGCTGTCCGAGAAACAGCTTTTCAGCGGCGCGGGTCACGCTGCGTTCGTGCATCAATGTTTCGAATACGATCAACAGGTTCAGGTCGACACGACGCAGGTCATTACGATTCATCTGGAGTCCTGGCAGAGTCAGCAAGCTTGACGTGGGCGGCCATATGAGAACAATGGCCGGCATGAATCTTACGGGGAAAGGCCGGTACTCTGCATCGGCTAATTCACATTTCGGACATTGTCTGCCGGGTTTTCTGTGTTTTTTAGAACATTCAGGGCGCTGCGGAATCAATCACAGACATGTCGACTATTAATAGTCACTGATAGTGTTGGGTAGAAAGCCCAGCTAGAGTTCAGGGCATTAGAGGTTTCTTTGGCGAGGTTTGCGATGTCACGCACGATCCGTTTTCACAAGTTTGGTCCAGCCGAGGTGCTCAAATGCGAAGAGCATGCGGCCGCTCTGCCTGCACCGGGCGAAGTGCAGGTGCGCGTCGAAGCAATCGGCATCAGCTGGTACGACATTCTCTGGCGTCAGAACCTGGCGTCGTCCAATGCACGCTTGCCGTCCGGCCTTGGTCATGAAATGGCCGGTGTCGTCACCGCCGTCGGTGAGGGCGTCGAAGACCTGAACGTTGGCGACAAGGTTGCCAGCTTCCCGGCCGAGAGCCCCAATGATTACCCGGTGTACGGCGAGTCGATCCTGCTGCCGCGTACCGCGCTGACCCGTTATCCGGACGTTCTTAGCCCAATCGAAGCGGCCGTGCACTACACGCCACTGCTGATTGCCTATTTTGCCTACGTCGACCTGGCACGGACCAAGCCCGGGCAGTTTGCCCTGGTCACTGACGCGAGCCACTGCGCCGGTCCGTCTTTTGTCCAGCTGGGCAAGGCGCTGGGGATCAAGGTGATCGCAGCGACCAAGAGTCCTGATGAACGCGAATACCTGCTGTCTCTGGGTGCCGAGAAAGTTATCGTCACCGAAGAACAGGATCTGCTGATGCAGATCAACAAGATCACCGACAACCGCGGCGTCAACGTGGTGTTCGATGGCTTGGGTGGCCCGCAGATGTCGATGCTCGGCGATGTGCTGGCACCGCGCGGCAGTCTGGTGTTGTACGGCCTGCAAGGCGGCAACCAGACGCCATTCCCGGCCTGCGCGGCGTTCCAGAAGAACATCCAGTTCTTCGTGCACTGCATCGGCAACTTCACCGGCAAGCCTGAGTTGAACATCACCCAGGACGCCGAGGCGGTACAACGGGCATTGCGCGACATCAACCAGCTGACCGCTGATCGCGTATTGCTGCCGCTGCACACCAAGGTGTTCCCGTTCAACCAGTTCGTCGAAGCCCACCGGTACATGGACGAATGCCCATGCCGTGAGCGGGTAGCGCTGGAAATCGAGCCGGCTTGACCCTTATCCGGCGCCCGTGAACGCGGGTGCCGGTGCCACTGACATCGACTGAGTTCTTCCCTTTCTGCCGCGATCATTCGCGGCTTTTTTTTGCCCGCGATAAAAGCCGTGCGCCCACCTCACACATCAAGCTGGCAACTGAACTGGTTTTTGCTGGCAATCTGTATCTTCTAATCAGCATCTAAGTCTTGATAATTGCATGATTGTTTTTATCTCAAGGAAAGAGTCATGTTGAAGTATCGGCTTGCCTGCTGGAAGCCTCTAAAGTATTACCAGTCGGGCATTCTTAGTGTCGTTTGGCTGATGGTTGTCGACTATTTCGAGGGCTCGCCCTAGTTAGTTTCCCTGGGGTACTCATACCTTTCCTTTTCTCATGTAACCCTTGTTCGTGGGAAGTTGTCGGAAACTTCCTAGGAACATGGATGAAAAGGCCGTAAGCCCCGTACAGCAAGCGTTATAGCGATCTTGCTGTCCCAGGCAGGTTCATCGGGAACAGAAATTTCCGATAATCCTAAAAAACCGTGGTGTTAATATTTAATCACTAGACCACGACAGGTCCGTCATTGTCGGTTGCCAGTCGTGCAATGCCCTTATTTGCTTGCGCGATACCAAGGCTCGAATATCAGGTAGATAACGATGAGTGCTATTCATGATCAAGCAATGAACTATGTCTATCAGCAAGTAGTGCATCGACTACTGAGTTATTTCTCCCGTGCGGAGCGAACAGCGTTGCAGTTATTGATCCAGCGCCTGGCGGTCGCCGCCGGCGGCATGGAGCGCATGGGTGACTACAAAGTGCTGTTTTTCCATTGTGGCAGTCGCGACAGCTGTTACACCCTGGCCTTTCTCAGGGCGGCACAGTTGAGCATCGCCGGCCGGGCGCCCGCGACCTTTCAGCTACGCGTCGCCACGCAATGCCTGCACGGCACCAGCCAGGCGACGCTGGACGGCATTCACCGCAGCTACGCAGCGCTGTTTCTGTATGACGACCCGCGCGTCGAAGTGGTGATGGCCGACAATCGAGAGGTCGTGCCGTTTCGCAACGGTGCGCCGATGTCAGCGCCAGGACGCCAAGCCAATCGGCTGAACATGCTGATGGTCGGCCATTTGCGCCACCGCGAGGGACCACTGGACCCCGGTGACGACGGCTACCTGGCCATGGGCGAACTGTATGGGCGAATCGCCCGCTGGGACGGTGGCGTCGATGCCTTGATCAATGCCGATTCACCCCGCCGACAGAAACGGTTTATCGACGGGCTGAGCCGCGCCGCGCAAAAAATCGGGCTGTCGATGCCGCTGCAAGGAACCCCGGGTTTCGCCGAGCTGTTTGCCTTGCTCGATGGCCTGGGCGGCGACTATTACCGCGAACTGTATGGCAACTATGCGCTGGCGCAATGGCGCCCCGAGGCGAGTTTCGAGCTGTGGCGGCGAGCACACTGCATCGAAATCCACGATTTGATCCTCGGCAACCTGGAAGAACGTTGGCCGTTGTTCAATGAGTTTCTTGGGGTTCAGCCCGATGAACTGGCCGCTCACGCCGCCGAGAATGACTACATCAGCCCACAGGTGTCGGCGCACCTGCGCGGCTTGCAGGCCTGTTTCATCGAGGGCCGGAGCTATGAGGACGGTGTGACGGAGTTCATCGAGCGTACGTTGATGACGATGCGCCGCAACCACTGGCCGGACCCTGTGTGTGACCAGGTCCTGGCCGCGCTCGACGGCAGCGGGCAGTGGGCGGAGTACCGGGAGCGCGCGGCGGCGCTGGTCCAGGCGTCCATGGGGGTGAGCGAAACGCAACTGGTCTGCCTGTTGTTCGCGCCTTTTGTCGATGAAGGCGCCGGGCTAGAGCTGTTTCTTCGCCAATGCCATCCCGGGATGCTGGTGGCGATGCCCGATCTGCACCGTGCCCTGCAATCGGGGCAGGCGCCTGAGCAAGTGCTGCAATGGATGATCGATGTCAGCGGGCTGCCCGTGGCGCTGTTGGGCCGGTTGTATCGGATGCCATCGGTCCGGCGCGATGACAGCGCCGCCGTGGACATGTCGGACCGCGACCCTGAGTCGCCAGCCGAAGCCGATCCCTTTGGCGAACTGTCGGCCGGCCAGTGAGTCGGCGTGGTCAGGACGGGCGTCCCGGCGAGCTGCCCGTGGCCGTGGGTGATCCGCCCGGTCGGACGGTGGCCAGTCACGGACAGCGGCAGACGGACTTCGCTTATCAAGCGGTCTACCGCTATCTGACGCATCTGATCGCCGAATTGGGGGGAGATTGCCGGGTCCGCTTGCCATCCCTGCGCCAATTGGCCGAACGCCTGGATGTGTCGATCTCGACCATCCAATACGCCTATTCGCTGCTGGAGAAAGAGGGGCGGGTGTATTCCGTGGCGAAATCTGGCTATTACGCGTTGCCTGTGGCGAGCGCGTCGGTGATCAACAACGGCAGCGACCTGCTCGAAAGCCTCTACAGCGGCGCCCGGCGTCCCGGCACGCTGGTGCTCAGCGCTGACGACCCGGCGTCGCTGCAACCCTTGGACAGCCCATTGTTGTTGCTGGAGCGCGAATTGGTGCGCCAGTACCCACGGCAACCGCAATCGCCGCCGCAACCCTGCGGCGAGCATGAATTGCGCGCAGCACTGGCGGCGCGCTACACGCGGTCGGCCGCCCGTTATTGGCAGGCCGACGACGTCTACGTCGGTGCCGACTTGCGGGGCGTCTTGGAAATGCTAATTGCCGTGCTGAACCTGAAGGGCGCCACGGTGCTGGTGGAGTCGCCTTGCGACTGGTCGATCCTGCGTCTGTTGCAGGCCGCCGACGTGCAGGTGATTGAAGTGCCGTTGCAGGCCGATGGCGGGCTGGACCTTGAGGTGCTCGCCCAGGCACTCATCGACCCGGCGGTACGCTTGGCCATTGTCTCGTCGGGTTTGAGCATGCCCCGAGGCAGCTTGATCCCGGAAGACAATCGCCGCGATACGGCGCTGTTGCTGCAACAGCACGACTGTTGGGTGCTGGAAAACGACAGCTATGGTGACCTCGGCTTTGAGCCGGATGCGCTGCGCTTTCGCGATGTGCTGGACCCAGATCGGTTGATCGTGTTTTCGACTTTCGAAAAGGTCATGGGCCCGGAAGCGCCTCACGGTTACTTGTTGACGCGCCAGTTGCGCAGTGAATTCCAGCGGCATTTCCTGTTGCGGGCCTTCCGTTTGTCGCCGATCCGCCAGAAAGCCGTGGCCCGCCTCTACGCCAGCGGTCGCTTCGATCAGCATCTGCACGTACTGCGGCGCCTGCTCAAGGAGCGCAAAATGCTGATGAGCCAGGCATTGCAGGAGCGCCTGGGCGAAGCCTTGCACGTGGTCGAGTCCCAGGGCGGCGCGACGCTCTGGGCTCGTTGTCGGCGGCAGGTCGACATGCGTCGGGTGTTCCAGCGCCTGCTCAAGCAACACGTGGTGATTGCGCCGGGAGAACTGTTCAGCCTGCACGGCTTGCACGGTCAGTGCCTGCGCTTGAATCACAGCTTCAGCGGTCACCATGACCTCGGCGCGGCCTTGGGATTGCTGAGCGACGCGCTAAGGCTGGAGCAGTTGGATTGAACGCGGGCAAACCTCGCGAATGTTAACGGGATCGATAACATCGCGCTGTGGTCGAACTGTCAGTAAACTCCGTCCACTCCCTGAACCACTCGATTCCAGAGGTTTTTGCATGTCACTCAGTCCTTTTGCGGGTAAACCGGCGCCGGCACAGTTGTTGGTCGATATCCCGCGACTGGTAACGGCCTATTACACCGGCCAGCCTGACGCGTCCATTTCCACCCAGCGTGTGGCCTTCGGCACCTCCGGGCACCGCGGCAGCTCCTTTGATCTGAGTTTCAACGAATGGCACGTTCTGGCGATCAGCCAGGCCATCTGTCTGTACCGTGAATCCCAAGGCATTACCGGGCCGCTGTTTGTCGGCATCGACACCCACGCCCTGTCGACCCCGGCCGGGGCCAGCGCGCTGGAAGTGCTGGCGGCCAACGGCGTTACAGTGATGATTGCGGCGAACGACGAGTACACTCCGACCCCGGCGATTTCCCACGCCATCCTCTGCTACAACCGTGGCCGGACCTCGGGCCTGGCGGACGGCGTCGTGATCACGCCGTCGCATAACCCGCCGCAAAGTGGTGGCTACAAGTACAACCCGACTAATGGCGGCCCGGCCGATACGCACATCACCAAGTGGATCGAAGCCAAGGCCAACGAATTGCTGGCGAACAAACTGGCTGGCGTCAAGCGCATCAGCTACGAGCAGGCGCTGAAGGCTGACACCACCCACCGTCACGACTACCTCAACACCTACGTGGCGGACCTGGTCAATGTGATCGATTTCGATGTGATCCGTGGCGCCAACCTGCGCCTGGGCGTGGACCCGCTGGGCGGAGCAGGGGTGCGCTACTGGTCGGCGATTGCCGAGCATTACCGCTTGAACCTTGACGTGGTGAACACTGAGGTCGATCCAACCTTCCGCTTCATGAGTGTCGACTGGGACGGTCAGATTCGCATGGACCCCTCGTCCAGCTACGCGATGCAGGGCCTGATCGGCCTGAAAGAACGGTTCGACGTGGCGTTCGCCTGCGATCCGGATCACGATCGCCATGGCATCGTTACCCCGTCCGGCGGCCTGCTGGCGCCGAACAACTACCTCGCCGTGTCGATTGATTACCTGTTCCAGAACCGCCCGCAATGGCGCGCCGACGCGGGCGTGGGCAAGACCGTGGTCAGCAGCGGCCTGATCGATCGCGTGGCCAAGCGCCTCGGTCGCCGTTTGTATGAAGTGCCAGTGGGCTTCAAATGGTTCGCCGACGGTTTGTTCGACGGTTCCCTGGGTTTTGGCGGTGAAGAGAGCGCCGGCGCTTCGTTTTTGCGCAAGGATGGCGGCGTCTGGAGCACCGACAAGGACGGTTTGATCCCGGCCTTGCTGGCGGCAGAAATGACCGCGCGCAACGGTCGCGATCCGAGCCAGGCCTATCAAGCGCTGACGGACGAGCTGGGCGAGCCGTTTTCGATTCGGGTGGACGCCAAGGCCAATCCCGAACAGAAAGCCCTGCTCAGCAAGCTGTCGCCGGATCAGGTCACCTCGACGCAACTGGCCGGTGAAGCGATCCAAAGCATTCTCAGTCATGCGCCGGGCAACGACCAGGCAATCGGTGGCTTGAAAGTCATGACCGAGAATGGCTGGTTCGCCGCACGTCCGTCGGGCACAGAGGATATCTACAAGATCTACGCCGAAAGCTTTATCGGCGATGAGCACCTCAAGCAACTGGTGGCTGAGGCGCAAACCCTGGTGGATGGCGCCATTACCGCCAAGTAAAGGCTCCTCCGAAAGCAAAAAAAGGGCGACCGTGTTGGTCGCCCTTTTTTGTTTGCGTTACTGGAGTGCCTTACGCCAGATCCACCAGCACGATTTCGCTGTCTTCAATGGCCGTAACTTGCAGGACCTGCTCATGGGCCACTGCAACACCGTCTCGAGCTTGTGCACGCAAGCCGTTGACTTCAATCACACCTGTAGATGGCACCAGATAAGCACGGCGCCCACTGTCGAGGACGTATTCAGCGGTTTCCCCGGCCTTCAGATTGGCCGCGACCAGCCGCGCATCCGCACGAATCCGCAAGCTTTGATCATCACCTTCCTTGCCACTGGCCAAGGTGACGAACCCTTCGCGCAGGCCCTTTGGAAAGGGTTTGGCGCCCCAGGACGGCGCGGCGCCGGTTTCGGTGGGGATGATCCAGATCTGAAAGATCTTGGTTTGCGCAGATTCCAGGTTGAATTCGCTGTGGGCGATCCCGGTGCCCGCGCTCATCACTTGCACGTCGCCAGCCTCGGTGCGGCCCTTGTTGCCGAGGTTGTCCTGGTGGGTGATCGCACCTTCACGAACGTAGGTGATGATCTCCATGTCGCGGTGCGGGTGCGTCGGGAAACCGGTGCCTGCGGCAATCACGTCATCGTTCCAGACCCGCAGGTTGCCCCAGTTCATGCGTTGAGGGTCGTGGTACTCGGCGAACGAAAAGTGGTGATGGGCATCCAACCAGCCGTGGTGGGCGCCACCCAGGCTGTTGAAAGGTCTGAGTTCAAGCATGATGGTCTCCTGAAAAGGTTCATCGGGGAGGTGCTGCGCCATGCCGCACGAGGGAACCGGTGGTTGATGGCGTGCATCATCTATCAGGGACAAATCGATAAAAAGCGTAAAAAATGCCTTATTACCATCTAATTAATTGATCTAAGAACACCTCGAAAGATTCTCACCCAGCTTTCAGTTCATCGTTTAAGTCGATGATGGATAAGCATTTCACTAGAACTCATGGGCAAATGCAGACACCATAGCCGCAACTGCCTTACCCCCTGGAGTCCCTCAGCGTGGCGCAACAGATTCCCGATCTTCCTCCCGAACTTTTGCCCTTGGCCCAGATGCCGTTGCTCAAACGCTTGGCGGCGCGTTTCTTCGGTCACGGCCTCACACGCCTGCGGGCACAGCACCGGGCGTCGTGGTTGCACGGCCAGGCGGACGGATTTCGCAGCGGTCACAGCGCCGGCGTCGAGTACGGCTATAAGGAAGGACACGCGGAAGGGCTGGAAGCAGGTCGCCAAGTCCTGTTGATTCGCGACTCCCGCTCGACGGAGCACCAGCCGCCCAAGGTCGACGATCATCTGTTCGATGACTGGAAGCTTCCGCTCAGCGCTGAATTGAAGAAGCGCATCAAAGCCGATGTCGCCCGCTTGCTGCCGGCTCACGCCCAGCCCAGCGCGGCGCAATGGAAGATGATATTCAGTGACACCCCGTCCACCTCGGTGGTGGCCGGGGCGGGCGCGGGCAAATCCACGACCCTGGTCCTGCGAATCCTGTTGCTCAGTCATTACCTGGGATTCGAACTGGATTCCATGACCGTGGTGACCTTCACCCGTGAGTCACGCAAAGACTTCATCAATAAGCTGATCGAGCTGTTTGCCTTATGGGGGCTGCCGGTCAGCCTGAAACAAGCCCGCGACCTGGTGCGCACTTTCCATTCGCGCATCTTGCCCATGATCCGCAGCCTGCCGGGGTTCGAGCGGCTCCAGGCCTTCGAGAACCTGAGCCTGCAAGCGCAGAGTGGCGACACTGAAGTCGACAGCAATCCGTTCGATCTGCGCATCAACGAGGCGCAACGGCAGCAGCTCAACGCCTGTTATCACCGGTTGTTCACCACAGACCAACGCTTTCGCGAACTGATCCAGCCATTGTCGCGCCACGGCTTGCAGCTCAAGGAACTGGAGCGTGATCACCCGGACGTGCAGAAGCGCATGGCGGTGACCGAACTGGCGGCGCAACGGGACGAAGAGTTATGTGATGCGATTGAAGACCTGTGGTTTCGCGCCGGTGCCTGGCCGATCAAGGGGATCGAGCCGAGCCGCCAAACCTTTGAAATCAACGGGGCGACTTTTCATTGCCACGGCTACATCCCCAGCCTCGATGCCTGGGTGGTGCTGGGGTTTGATCCCCGGGAAAGCGCGCAACTCAGTCGCGCCAATGCGCGCTTGAGTATCCGAGCGGAATGGTCGGTCAAGCGCACCTTGTTTCAAGCTTTCTGTCATAAGCCCTTGATATGGATGGATAGTTATGAGACTTCAAAGCGGATCCTGGCCTCATTGGCAGGAGACGCCAGTGCCGGGCCGGGGTTCGATTACAAGGTCAAAGGTGAACTCAGCTCCGCGCCTTTGCTGGATTGTTTTGTCGCGGCAGCCGGGTTTATCGAAAACCTTGGCCTGGATGTACCCACGGCGGTCAGTGAGATGAGTTTTGCCCAGGACGACCCGGATCGCTTGTTCTTCGAAGCGCTGAGTCTGTACTGGCGGGCGCTGGAAGACCATTTGCTCGATCAAAAGCCGCCAATCATGACCTACAACTGCATGTTTGCCCTGTTCAGCGAGCATTCGCCGGAGAACTTCAAGCTGCTTAGCGACGCGATGTTGCGGCCGATGTCACATCTGATGATCGACGAGTTTCAGGATGTCTCGCCGCAGATCGTCTCGTGGATTCGCGCCAGCCTCAGGGAAATTCGTCGTCGCGGGCCAACCCTGCACGTGGGGCGCGGCGCTCAGCGTTCGTCTCTGCTCTGCGTGGGGGATGACTGGCAGTCGATTTATGGCTGGAGGGGCAGTTCGCCGAGCTATTTCATGGAATTCGCCAAGGCGTTCCCGTCGCCGAGCACCACGCGGGTGATGCTCAGCGAAAACTACCGCAGCCATCAGCACATCATCGATGCCGCCGAACACATCGTCCGCGCGGCGCCCGCCATTCCCGGCAAGAAGGCCAAGGCCAGCGGCGAACCGAAGGCGCTGCTGCCGGTGAATGTGTTCGAACGGGATGACCAGGCCTTGGGCAAACGCTTGGCTGAACACTACGATAAGGGCGATTCGATCCTGATGCTCTATCGAAAAAGTAGCGATAAGTTATTGATTCAAGAGCATATTCAGTCTGTTGTTAATGTGGATTCCAGCTTGCCGTACGAGGCTCGGCGCCTGAAGCAACTGACCTATCACAGTGCCAAAGGCTTACAGGCAGACGCAGTGTTTCTGCTTGGGGATTGCCAGCATCTCACCAGCTCTCCCTATAAAAACCAGGTGTATCGACTGGCCGGGCTGGGCAAGAACGGCGATGCGGAACCCTACGACAGTGCGCAAAAAGACGAAATCCTGCGCTTGGCCTACGTCGGCATCACCCGGGCGGTCAGTCATTGCCACTGGTACGTGGACCGTTCAGAGGCGCAGGCGGTCAATGTGCCCAAGGCGTCGGAGCGGATCGGCCACGGCAAGCCGTTCTTCGTCGATCATCGGCTACGCAAAAACTGACGCCCACAAAAAAGCCCACGTTCGTGGGCTTTTGCGTTCATGACAAAGTCAGGCGTAGCTTTTCAACGTCGCCGACGGCACAAAGGCTTCCATTTCATCTTCGACCGCTTCGATGATCCGCTCGACATCCGCCGCATTCATGACCGTCGCGCAGGGGATACCGGCGATGGCGATCATGGTCTCGCCGGTGGCGCGGTCGAACAAACGGGCAATCATGCTGCCGGGCGCATCCATGCTCGCTTCGAAACCCATAGGATGAAAATGCCAGCGCATCAGCTGGCAAGCGTTGGGAAAAGTGACCTTGCTGAACGCTTTATTCATGTGTTGCCCACCTTCATCGCTGAGCGCTTCCTTGAGCTCATGGTAGGAGGGAAGAGCCATCGTTGGCTCAACCGGTAAGTGAATTTAACCATAGCATCGGAGTGTGAACGGCAAGTGAAAATTTTCAGGCCGTTTAGCGATTGGCCGCTGGTTTTTTGATTCAGCTCACGCTTCGTGGCCGGCCTGGACTTCCTGGCCATCAGTCAGCCATTGAAGCCGAAGCGCAAGTTCGGCACAGTCGAGGTTTTCAGCGAGACCTTTATGCCCGCCCATGACGACGGCCCGGCGCAGACCCAAGCCACCGGCGAGACGGTCATGCGCTATCACCTGTGCTGGAAGCACCGCGACCTGGACGGCGTGATGGCGCTTTATCACCCCGATGTTCAATACAACGATTTTTTCCAGAATCGCAGCATGGCGCTCGATGAATTGCGCGACTACGTGCTCAGCAGCATGCCCCGGGACCCCGGCGAGGCGTTGGAGCATTCCGATCGTATTCGCCTGGATGGCGACACGGCGTTCATTCAATACAAGATGACCCTCAAGGGCGGCGAAGGCCTGGTGTCGTTCCGTTCCAGCGAAGCCATCACCGTGCGTGACGGCCTGATCTGGCGGGTCAACGAATATTCCTCACTGGTGCGCGAACCGGGGCGAGGGGAAGTCGCGCAAAACTTGCGTCCGGCCGCCAGCCGGCTAGGGCTGTCGCCGCGCCAATTGAGCTTCATGGCGGAGGATCTGCAGCAGTATTTCCAGCGTCAGCAGCCGTACCTTGACCCGGAGCTGGATCTGCAACGGGTGGCGAAGGAATGTGGGTACAGCCGCAATCAGATCTCCTACCTGTTGAATCAGGTGCTGGGCCAAAGCTTCTACCGCTACGTCAATCAGGCCCGTCTGCAGCACGTGCTGGCCTCGCTGGACCTGGCCGCGCCACCGCTGCGCATCGATGAACGGGCGTTTGCCGCCGGCTTCAATTCACTGTCGGCGTTCTACAAGTGTTTCCGCCAACACACGGGCCTGTCGCCCAAGGCCTACACTCGGCAAATTTCTCTGCGTGCACGCGCGCACGACAATCCCTGAGGTCGCGCACTAGGATCGACGCCATTGAAGCAGTAAGTGGCGGAGTCCGGCATGTCAGCGTGGCAATCGATCAGTTTGTGGATGGATCAACTCGAGGAGCCGTTACAGGCCCGGCCCGCGCTTGAGCAGGATCTGGAGGTCGACGTCGCGATCATCGGCGCCGGTTACACCGGCCTGTGGACCGCGTACTACCTCAAACGCCTGGCGCCCACCCTGGACATCGCCATTGTCGAAGCGCAAACCGCCGGTTTCGGTGCCTCGGGGCGCAATGGCGGCTGGGTCATGGGTAACCTGCTGGGGGAAGACCGGCTGTTGGCCGGATTGTCGCCCGAGGCCCGTCGTGAATCATTCGATCTGCTGCACAGCATTCCTGATGAAGTGGAAATCGTGCTCGAACGTGAAGGCATCGACTGCGATTTTCGTAAAGGCGGGGCGTTGTACTGCGCCGCTCGCTACCCCGAGCAGGAAACCAGCCTGCGCCAATACCTCGACAAACTCTATCGCCAGGGCCTGACTGAGGCGGATTACCGCTGGCTCAGCCCGGAGCAGTTGGCGCAACAGATCAGAATCGCCAAACCCTATGGCGGTATCTATGCACCGCACGTCGCGACCATTCAACCGGCAAAGTTGGTCCGGGGATTGGCCCGCACGGTGGAGCGCATGGGCGTGAAGATCTTCGACAACAGCCCGGTGACGGATTGGCAGGCGGGGAGTTTGCGCACGGCCAAGGCGCAAGTGCGTAGCCGCTGGGTGGTGCCGGCAGTAGAGGGCTATGGCGTGAACTTAACTCCCCTGGGCCGCTATCAATTGCCGGTGCAGAGCCTGCTGGTGGCCACCGAACCGTTGAGCGCCGCGACCTGGGATGAAATCGGCCTCAACCACGGCCAGGCCTTCGGCGAAAGCAGTCGTCAGGTCACTTATGGCCAGCGCAGCGCCGACAACCGCCTGGTGTTTGGTGCCCGCGGCGGTTATCAGTTTGCCGGCAAACTGCGCCACGACTTTCAACTGACGTCCAGCGAGATCGAGCTGCGGCGTTACCTGTTCAGCGAGCTGTTCCCGCAACTGAAAAGCGTGCGCATCACCCACGCTTGGGGCGGCAACCTGGGGATGTCACGGCAGTTCCAGCCGCACATGCTGTGTGATCCGGCCAGCGGGATCGCGCTGGCCGGTGGTTATGGCGGGGAGGGTGTTGGCGCCAGCAACCTGGCAGGGCGCACCCTGGCCGACCTGATCCTGCAACGGGACAGCCAACAGGTCCGGCAGCCGTGGGTCATCCAGGGCGGGCTCGACAAACTGCGTGCCTGGGAGCCGGAACCCTGCCGCTGGCTGGGCTACAACGCGATCATTCGCAGCTTTGTCCATGAAGACCAGGTGCTGGCCAATCCGGCCACGGCCCCGTGGCGGCGCAAGCTGGCCAGCCGGGTGGCGGGTTTCATGGAAGGTTTCATGCAGTAAACGGCGATTTCCCTACAGACAGGTATCCCCATGAGCATCACCCAGTTCAAGAACACCTTGCACATGACCCTTGAGGACTCCAATCCCGTCGCCGTGCCGTTGGGCACCCCGGTGGCGGTGGCCTCGACCACCAGCGTCGAGCGCAGCGACGGCGTCGAGACCGGCGTCTGGGCCTGCACGCCCGGGCGCTGGCGGCGGCAGATCGTTGCCCAGGAGTTCTGCCACTTCATTCAGGGGCGCTGCACCTTTACCCCCGATGGAGGCGAAACCCTGCACATCGAAGCCGGCGATGCACTGATGTTGCCGGCCAATAGCCTCGGTATCTGGGACATCCAGGAAACCGTGCGCAAGACCTATGTACTGATTTTTTGATTTTGATCCTTTGATTGCCTGCCGCTCTACGACAAAAAAGAAAACAGCCCCTACAGGAATCGACTCATGATCCGAAAGACCTTCGCACTCGCACCCTTGATGTTGGTCGCCGGCTTCAGTCAGGCCGCCGACACCGTGAAAATCTACAACTGGTCGAGTTACATCGCCCCAGACACCACCAAGGATTTCCAGAAGGAAACCGGGATCGGGTTCAGCTACGACGTCTATGACAGCAACGAAACCCTCGACGGCAAGCTGATGACCGGCAATTCCGGGTATGACGTGGTGTTTCCTTCCAACCATTTCATGGCCCGGCAAATCCAGGGCGGGGCGCTGAAGAAGCTCGACAAGAGCCAGCTACCGAACTGGAAGAACCTCAACCCGGTGCTGCTCAAGGCCTTGCAAACCAACGACCCGGGCAACGAGCACGGCTTCCCGTACCTGTGGGGCAGCACCGGCATCGGTTACAACATCGACAAGGTCAAGGCCGTACTCGGCGACAACGCTCCCGTGGATTCCTGGGATTTGATCTTCAAGCCCGAATACATGCAGAAGCTTCAGAAGTGTGGCGTGGCGATTCTCGATAACGGTCCGGAAATGCTGCCCGCCGCGTTGAATTACCTCGGCTTGCCGCACCACAGCAAAAACCCGGAAGACTATAAAAAGGCCGAGGCGCTGCTGATGAAAGTGCGCCCGTACGTCACGTACTTCCATTCGTCCAAATACACCGGCGACCTGGCCAACGGCGATATTTGTGTGGCGGTCGGGTTCTCCGGCGACATCCTGCAAGCGGACAACCGCGCCAAGGAAGCGAAAAACAACGTGCACATCGGCTACCAGATTCCCAAGGAAGGGGCGCCGATCTGGTTCGACATGGTGGCGATGCCCGCCGATGCGCCGGACGAGAAGGCCGGTTATGCGTTCATGAACTACTTATTGCGGCCAGAGGTGATGGCGAGCATCAGCAACTTCGTGCGCTACGCCAATGGCAACGAGGCGGCGGACAGCTTGATCGACCCGACGCTGAAGAACGACACCAAGGTTTACCCAAGCCCGGAGATGATGGGCAAGCTGTTTGCCCTGGAGGCCATGCCGTTGAACATCGACCGGATTCGTACGCGGATATGGAACAAGATTCGTACAGGGAGTTGAGTCGTTACCTGGAAAAACGCCCCGAACTGTCGGGGCGTTGTTTTTTCAATCCTCCTGGCGCACCGTCGCCACTTCATCGGCGCGGACTTTGACCTTGGCCCCGGAAATGTCTTCGAATTCGTAGAAGCCGTCCGGGGTCTTGGTCTTCGGCAGGTCCTTGGTCAAGTACTGCGTGCCGTTCTGCAGGGTTACGACAGTGGGTGTCGAGCAACCGGCCAGTGCCAGGAAGGCCACCGCAGCGATGGGCAGGGCCAGGGATTTGATGTTCATTGTTGCACCTCGGTGTTTTGAAGGCGGGAAAGGCGCGGGGTGGTAACGCGCCGCCGATGGCCATTGGTCTCGCAGTCTGAAGGAAAGTTCGCGGCCCTCGGAAATAGATTTCACGGCCCGCTTATCTTTTTCCGTTTGCGCCAGACGGGGCTGAGCTGTTATCTGTACGCATAACCAGTACTCGCTCGCCATGGCCCTTGACTCCCGTGACCGAAAATCCCCTCGACGATCCGTTCTATTACCTTAACAACTTCCAGCAAGTCATTGATTGGCTTGAGCTTCGCTATGCCGATGTGCTCAGCGAAGACGAGCAGGCCTTTATCGGCGACTTCCGTCGATTACCCAAGGCCTCCCGTGCCTTGCTGGTCCGCTTGGTCATGCGCAAAGGCCTGCATTTTCGCGCCGGTCGGCTGGGCTACGCGGAAATTGGCGATACCGGCGCGGCGGCGGTGCCTTTGCTTAGCCTCGGTTGGATCGACGAACAATGTCCGCTGACGATCCATGAGTTGTGCGCTGCCTTGTTGAAGTCGGAGATCCTGGAGCATCTGAGCCACGCCATCGACCAGCCCAAGGCCACCAAGAGCGAGTGGCTGGCTTCATTGGGCGAACGCTTCAACGACGCCCGAACCTTCCGGCAATGGTGCCCCGATCTTGAGGACCGCTTGTTCAGCCTGACCATCATGGGCCTGTGCGATCGCTTGCGCCTGATGTTCTTCGGCAATCTGTACCAGGACTGGTCGGAATTCGTCTTGGCGGACCTGGGCATCTTCACCTACGAAAAAGTCGAGATCGACGCGCAATCCCGTGGCCTGCGCCATCGTCGCGATGTGGATGCCTGCGTGGCCCTGCATCATTGCCAGTTGCAACTGGAAGCCGGTGCTGACATGGGCGAGGTGGTCGAACAGGTCCATGCGCTGCCGATCGGCGACAACCTCTGGCTGGCACGCCGCCGGGACAAGGTGCTGTTCCAGATCGGCCAGCAATGCGAGCGCATGGGGGATTTCGCCAATGCGCTGATGATCTATCACGACTGTGCCTACCCCGGTGCGCGATTGCGCCTGATCCGGGTGCTGGAGCGGGTCGGCGAAACTGCGCTGGCGCTGGAACTGGCCAGCGCCGCGCAACTCGTTCCACAAAGCGCCACGGAAACCCAGGCCTTGTTGCGCATCGTGCCGCGTTTGCAGCGCCGGTTGGGTGGTCCGCCGGTTCGGCGCGCAGCCGCCCGTGCGCTGGAACGCCTGGATCTGCGGGTGCCGCGCACGGACCCGCTGGTGTCGGTGGAATATTACGTCCAGGCCCACCTGGATGAGGCTTCGGCGCCCGTGCATTACGTCGAGAACAGCCTGATCAACTCGCTGTTCGGGCTGTTGTGCTGGCCGGCGATCTTCGCGCCGCTGCCCGGGGCATTTTTCCACCCGTTCCAGCGGGGGCCGGTGGACTTGCTCAGTGAGGACTTCCACAGTCGCCGCGCCGAACTGTTCGAGGCCTGTTTCGCCGAGCTGGACGACGGCCGTTATCGGGCGACCATCCGCCAGCGCTATGCCGAAAAATGGGCGGTGCAGTCGCCGTTCGTGTTCTGGGGCGCGCTCAGCGAAACGCTGCTGGAACAGGCACTCGATTGCCTGCCGGCCACGCACCTGCGGCTCTGGTTCGAGCGCCTGCTGCTGGACATCAAGGCCAACCGCGCCGGCATGCCGGACCTGATCCAGTTCTGGCCGCAGCAGAAAACCTATCGGATGATCGAGGTCAAGGGCCCCGGCGATCGCCTGCAAGACAATCAATTGCGCTGGATCGAGTTCTGCCAGCAGCACCAGATGCCCGTGACCGTCTGCTATGTGCAATGGCTCGAAGACGCCGCCGAGCAGGACCTGGAGCAATCGGCGTGAGCTACCGCGTGGCGGTGCGGGCGTTGTGTGAGTTCACCGCCAAGGTCGGCGACCTGGACCTGCGCTTCACCCCGTCGCCCACCGCGCTGGAAGGCATTGTCGGCCATCGCACCGTAGCGTCCCGGCGCAGCGACGAGTACCAGAGTGAAGTGGCCCTCGAAGGCCAGTACCTGAGCCTGACCGTCAGGGGCAGGGCGGACGGCTATGACCCGGTGCAGAACTGCCTGGAGGAAGTCAAAACCTACCGGGGCGACCTCGGCAAGCAACCGGCCAACCACCGCCAACTGCATTGGGCCCAAGCCAAGGTCTATGGCTGGCTGATGTGCGAGAAGCTGCAGTTGCCGAGGATCAACCTGGCGCTGGTGTACTTCGATGTCGGCAGCGAAAAAGAAACCTGCCTGGTGGAGGCATTCAGCGCCGCGGAGCTGCGTGGGTTCTTCGAACACCAGTGCATGCTGTTCCTGCATTGGGCCGAACAGGAAATGGCCCACCGTGAGGCGCGCAACCACTCGACCCAGGCGTTGGCCTTTCCCCATGCCGGGTTTCGCCCCGGCCAGCGGCATCTGGCGGAATCGGTGTTCAAGGCCATCAGCACCGGTCGTTGCCTGATGGCCCAGGCGCCCACCGGCATCGGCAAAACCCTGGGCACGCTGTTCCCGATGCTCAAGGCGCTGGCGCCGCAACAACTGGACAAGGTGTTTTTCCTCACCGCCAAGACGCCCGGACGCCAACTGGCGCTGGATGCCGCCGAGGTGATTGGCCGCAGCCAGCCCGGCTTGCCGCTGCGGGTGCTGGAGATGATTGCCCGGGACAAGGCCTGTGAACACCCGGACAAGGCCTGTCACGGTGATTCCTGCCCGTTGGCCCAAGGCTTCTATGATCGCCTGCCCGCCGCGCGCCAAGCCGCGAGCGACGTTCGCTTGCTCAACCAGCAGGCCATGCGCGATGTGGCGCTGGCCCACCAGGTGTGTCCGTATTACCTGAGCCAGGAGATGGCCCGTTGGGCGGACGTCGTGGTGGCGGACTACAACTATTACTTCGACTTCAGTGCGTTGCTGTTCGGGCTGGCCCAGGCCAACCAGTGGAAAGTCGCGGTGCTGGTGGATGAAGCGCATAACCTGGTGGAGCGCGGACGCGGGATGTACAGCGCCAGCCTGGATCAGGGCGCGTTGAACGAGGTGCGCAAATCCGCCCCGGAATCCTTGAAAAAATCGCTGCAACGGGTCAATCGCGAATGGAATGCCTTGCACCGGGACCAAATCGCAGCGTACCAGGCCTACGCCCGGACGCCGGACAAACTGTTGCAGGCCTTGAACCTGTGCACCTCCAGCATCGGCGACTACCTCAACGAACATCCCCAGGGCCTCGATAGCGCGCTGCAAAGCTTTTACTTCGACGCGCTGCAATTTGGCCGGGTGGCCGAATTGTTCGACGAGCAATTCCTGTTCGATATCAGCCTGCGTGAACGGGGTAACAAGCGTTTGTCACAGCTGTGCCTGCGCAATGTGGTGCCTGCCGGGTTCATTCGACCAAGGCTGACGGCCGCGCGCAGCACCGTGCTGTTTTCCGCGACCCTGAGCCCACGGCGTTACTACGGGGATTTGCTGGGGACACCGGACAACACGGTGTGGATCGACGTGGAATCGCCCTTCAGTGCCGCGCAATTGCAGGTGCAGATCGTCAGCCGCATCTCGACCCGCTTCGTCCACCGTCAAAGCTCCCTGCAACCCATTGTCGACTTGATGGCCGAGCAGTTTCGCCGTGCGCCGGGCAATTACCTGGGGTTCTTCAGCAGCTTCGATTATTTGCAGCAGGTGGCGCAGTTGCTCGCGCAGCAACACCCCGATATCCCGCAATGGTCGCAGTCACGGGGCATGGGCGAGAGCCAGCGCCAGGAATTCCTCGCGCAATTCACCCTGTCCAGCCAAGGCATTGGGTTTGCCGTGCTCGGCGGTGCGTTCGGCGAAGGCATCGACTTGCCCGGCGCACGCCTGATCGGCGCGTTTATCGCGACCCTCGGGCTGGCGCAGTTGAACCCGGTCAATGAACAGATCAAACAGCGCATGGCGGCGATTTTCGGGTCGGGTTACGACTACACCTATCTGTTTCCCGGCGTCCAAAAAGTGGTGCAGGCGGCCGGAAGGGTGATTCGCACCCAGCAGGACCGGGGCGTGGTGATGCTGATCGACGATCGTTTCGGCGAGAGCAAGGTCCGGCAGTTGTTGCCCACTTGGTGGGTCACCGAAAGCGACGTGGCGGCGCCCCGATTAGCGGGCGCCTAAGGCACGGCGTAGCGCCTAACGGTGATCGCTTTGAATTTTCCTCTCCCGTTTGGCTCTGAGCAGTAACGATTTCGAGGTGGCCCCCATGCACAGCTCCGACGAACAGCGTCCGCTGCAGTTGTATTTCAATGACGATGGCCGCACGCCTAATAGCCGCTGGCCGGTGTTGTTGTACCGCGCCGTGCCGTTGCATCGCACCGACAAGGCCGCCGCGTTCGAAGCGCTGTTTACCGACCATGGCTGGCCCGCGCAATGGCGTGCCCAGGTGTTCGATTACCACCATTACCATTCCACCGCCCATGAAGTGTTGGGGGTGGCCAGCGGTGAGGCGCGGCTGATGTTGGGCGGCGAATCGGGCGCGCCCGTGGTGGTCGAGGCGGGTGATGTGTTGGTCCTGCCTGCCGGCACCGGGCATCGCAGCCTGGAACAGAGCGCGGATTTTCTGGTGGTCGGTGGCTACCCCAAGGGCCAGGAAAACTACGATATCCAGCGCCCCGGCGAGGCCGATCACGCCGCAGCCCTGGCGCGTATCGCCCTATTGGCCTTGCCAGCGACGGACCCGGTCCAGGGTCTGGACGGTGCCTTACGCCGGGCCTGGGGCACCTGAGCCCGATCAACCCAACCTCGACGACATTCCCCTGACTTGTGATCCACGTGCCCAGAATCCTGACCGAACCCACTGCTGAAGACACCCTGACCGAACACGACGCGAAGATGTTTGGCTCGCCCAAGGAGCGCCTGGACTTCTATCGCCGGGAGATCCAGTACGAAACCAGCATCCTCGCCAACCGCACCGATGCCTATTTGGCGGCGCAGTCGTTCTTGGTGATTGCCTTCGCCTCGTGCATGGCCAACCTCAACCCGGAATGGGGCAAGTCGTTCACCCTGGTGGTGCCGCCGTTTCTGGCGTTGCTCGGGCTGCTCAGCTCACTGAATGCCTGGCCGGGCATCCGCGCAGCCTATGACATCATCGATCATTGGCACTTCAAGCAAAGCCAGTTACTGATCAGCGAACCCTTGATGGGCCTGGCCTATGACGAGTCGCCGCTGTTCAGTGAATTGGAGTCGAGCCACAAGGGTTACCGCAAATCCCTGCTGTTCTCTGTGCGCACGCCGTGGATTTTCGCGGTGTTCTGGGTGCTGCTAGGCAGCTATGGGGTTTATATCCAGGTGGCGCCCAGCGGCTGACCGGCAATACTTTCGTGAAAGGCACACGCAAAAAGGCCCGGCATTAAGCCGGGCCTTTTCCATTCGCTGAATCAGGCCGCCAGATTGGCCGCCGTCATCTCTTTCTTGTATTGCGCCTTCAGGCTTTCCATCCGTGCACCCAGCTCATCCAGGGTCGCTTTGCCCAGCAGTTTCTTGGCCTGGGGGAACATCTCCGATTCTTCCTCTTCGATGTGATGCTCGAGCAGTTCCTTGACCACTTTCACCCGGCCGGCAAATTCCAGGCTCGATGGATCGGTGTTTTTCAGGTCCGGCAGCACCAGGGCATCTACCGTGCGGTGCTCTTCCTTGGCTTCGTAGTACATGACGTCCTGTTCCTTGCCGCCCGCTTCCTTGTAGGCCGGATACAGCACCTCTTCTTCCAGGCGGGTATGGATGCTGATCTCCATTTCCAGCTTGGCGAGCAGGTCGGTGCGTTTTTTCACGCCGCGCTCAGTGGATTCGCTCAGTTGGCTCAAGATGGCCTTCACACGTTCATGGTCGGCTTTCAGCAGGTCGATAGCGTTCATGGTGGAACCTCTTAATGATCACGGTAGGGTGCGTACGGTCTCCATGCCGTTTCGCTAGAGGGGATAGAGCATTTCCCGTGCCCGTTTCGACGATTGAATAAACCCGTTTAAAAACAATTGGATAAATCGGCTATTCGAAAGTCGCGGTCGTGCAGCCTGCATGGAATACCGCTCATCGCAGTGCAGATCGCGGTGTGTGTAAACGGCGCTGGCTGCCCGGGAAAATCGGCACTTCACCACTGATCCGATTCGCCAGCAGAGCGACTGAACTCGCCGCGCCAAGTGGCTCCCTTAATACAGACAGCTGTCATTTCTGTAGACCTTTGAGGATTCAGCCATGCGCGCAACCACCTACCACGGTGCCCACGATGTTCGTGTCGATACCGTTCCAGACCCGATCATCGAGGCCGACGACGACATCATCCTGCGGGTGACCGCTACGGCCATTTGCGGCTCTGACTTGCACCTGTACCGGGGCAAGATTCCCACCGTGGAGCATGGCGATATCTTCGGCCATGAATTCATGGGCATCGTCGAGGAAACCGGACGCGGGGTGACCGCTGTGCAGCGCGGCGACCGGGTGGTGATCCCGTTCGTGATTGCCTGCGGCGACTGCTTCTTCTGCCAGATGGACCTGTTCGCCGCCTGCGAGACCACCAACACCGGGCGGGGCGCAATCATTAACAAGAAATCCATTCCGCCCGGTGCGGCGCTGTTTGGCTTCAGCCATATGTACGGCGGCATTCCCGGTGGCCAAGCGGAACTGGTGCGGGTGCCCAAGGCAAACACCGGGCCGTTCAAGGTGCCGGGCACCCTGGCGGACGAGAAGGTGCTGTTCCTCTCCGACATCCTGCCCACTGCGTGGCAAGCGGTGAACAACGCCGGCATAGGCCCGGGTTCAAGCCTGGCGATCTACGGGGCCGGGCCGGTGGGCCTGCTGGCCGCTGCGTGCGCGAGAATGCTCGGTGCCGATCAAATCTTCATGGTCGACCATCATGACTATCGCTTGGCCTACGCCCAACGCACCTACGGGGTGATTCCGATCAATTTCGACGAGGACGACGACCCGGCCGATACCATCATCCGCCAGACCGCTGGGCATCGCGGGGTCGATGGCGTCGTCGACGCGGTAGGGTTCGAGGCCAAGGGCAGCACCACCGAAACGGTGTTGGCCACTTTGAAACTCGAAGGCGGCAGCGGCAAGGCGTTGCGCCAATGCATTGCCGCCGTGCGCCGGGGCGGTGTGGTCAGTGTGCCGGGGGTGTATTCGGGGTTCATCCATGGCTTTTTGTTCGGCGATGCCTTCGACAAAGGCATTACCTTCAAGATGGGCCAGACCCACGTGCAGCGCTATTTGCCCGAGTTGCTGGGGCATATCGAAACTGGCCGCTTGCAACCGGAAGCGATCATCACCCATCGGCTGTCCCTGGAACAGGCCGCCGAGGGCTACAAGATGTTCGATAAAAAAGAGGAGAATTGCCGCAAGGTGATTCTTACCCCCGGCAGCAGCGAGGTGCCTTTGACTGAGAGCGTCGAGGAGGCATCGCTGGTACCGGCGCTCTAAAGAATGGCGGCGCGAACGCTCACTGCATCAAGCGTTTGCGCCGTTCATACCAGGCCAGCATCGGTTGCGTGCTGATGCCATGCACCAGGATGCTCAACGCCACCACCGACAAGGTGATGTTGGTACAGACCTCCGCCAGGGACGGTCCCAGGCCATGGTTCAAGGCGTAGAACAGATAGAAGAAACTGCCGATGCCACGAATGCCGAACCAGCCGATCAGCAGTCGTTGTGGCCGGCTAAGCAGTGTGCCCCACGGCATCAACAGCACGCTTAACGGACGAATCACCAGGAACAACACCGCCGCAATACCCATCGCCCGCCAATCCCAATGCGCCACGAGAATGACGCCGAGCAGGGTCACCAGGAACACTTCCATCGCCCGTTCCACCAGCCCGCCAAACGCCAACATGTCGCCCATCATGATCCCGGCGGCCACTTGGTTGTCGGGCAGATGGTCGACATCGCCGCGCACGGCGTTCTTCGGTTCGGCCTCTAGGTGACCCACCACTGGCTGCACCAGATGTTCGGCGGGTGTGTGGCCGCCGCCGCTGGTCTTGACCTCAGCCTGGCGCAAGCCCAGCCCGGCGGCGAACACCGAGAGAAAGCCAAAGCCGCCAATGGCTTCCGCCACCACATAGGCCAGGGCGATTAGCGCCAGGGTCAGGTAGTCGTTGGGGGAGAGGGTGCTGTCTTCGTTCTTGATGCGCATCGACAACGTAATGCGACCGATGCCCCGGCCCATCCAATAACCGGTCAACAACCCCACCGGCACCGCCCACAGCAGGCTGCGCAGGGCCCAGCTGCCAATCCACTGATCGACCGAGCCTTCCTGTTGCAGCGCCAGCAAGCCAAGGATCACAAAGGGAAACGCTACGCCATCGTTAAGCCCGGCTTCACCGGACAAGCCGAACCGCACCGGGTCGTAATCCTTGGCGTGGTTGACCTGCACCAGCGATGCCAGCACCGGGTCGGTGGGGGCCAGAATCGCGCCGATCAGCAGCGATGAGCCCCAACCCAGGTTCAGCGTGAAGTGCAACAGCAGGCACACGCCAATGATGGTCAGGACCATCACCGGACCCGCCAGGCCGAACGCTACTCGCCAGCGGCGATCAGCCAGGGGCAGACGAAGTTTGAGCCCGCAGACGAACAGCGAAAACAGCACCGCGACTTCGGTCAGGTGTTCCATCCACACCGAAGCGTCGGTCACGTCCAGTTGCAGCACACCCAGCAACGCCGGGCCGATGACGATGCCCAGTCCCAGGCACACCGCCGAGGTGGTCACCGGCATCCAGCGCAAATACGACGCCGTCAGCGCCAGGGTCAACAAGACTGCCCCGAGAACAGCCATCCAGATTATGAAACCCATAGTCACCCCCTGACTCACCACACTGGCCGCCTCGTGATCATTCGAGGCGGCGGGGCGGGCGCAGGTTCAACTCAAGGTAACGATGCGGCTAAATCGGTTTGCCGCGACGCAACTGGTCAATGGTGTCGATCAGCATGTCGTAGGACACCGGCTTGCCGATGTACCGATCAAATCCGGCGTCGTGGGAGTTTTCGATATCGTGTTGACCGCCATAACTGGTCAGGGCGATCGCCGGCACGTGCTGGATGTGGGGCAACTGGCGCAAGGCACGCATGAGTTGATGGCCGTTTATCACCGGCATGCCGACGTCGGAAATCACCACGTCATAGCGCCCGGTCTGGGCGGCTTTCAAGGCTTCCACCGGTTGATCAAAAGCGACCACATGGGCGTCCTCCATTTCAAGGAGCGTTTTCAGGGTTTCCAGCACTTCCAGTGAATCGTCCACGAGCAATACCGTCATCCCGCCCAGGCGACCGGATTGATCCGGGTCGGTCATTTCGGCCGCGACCGCCTCGCCGGGATAACTGAGGGGCAACAGGACCGTGAAGGTGCAGCCATGGCCGAGGCCGTCAGAGTGGACCTCGACGCTGCCGCCATGGGCTTCTGCCAGTTGCCGCACCAGCGACAGGCCAATGCCCAGGCCCTCGCGATGATGGGTGGTATGTTGGTTGGCCGCCTGGCCGAACAGGTCGAATACTTCCTGCAGGTTTTCTTCGTCGAGACCGATGCCGCTGTCCGTGACGTCAAGACGGGCCATGCCGTCGGCCCGGGTGATGATCAATTGCACCTCGCCCTCGGCAGGGGTGAATTTCAGCGCATTATTCACCAGGTTCCAGATGATCTGCTCGACCCGGGTAGGATCGGCGTCAATCATCAGCGGCAGCGGATCCTCGGGCAGGGTCAGCACCACGCGGACCGGCTGCTGATCGTTGCTGACCACGGTGTGCACCTCTCGTAGCACACGAACCAGATCAACCGCCGAACGTTTGAGCTTGAGCTTGCCGGTGCTCACCCGCGCCACGTCCAGCAGGTCGTCGATGATGCGCGACTGGCTGCTGACGGCTTCACAAATGGTGTGCACCGCTTTGGTGGCGGCGCTGACGGACTTGGTCACGGGCAGACGCCGCAGTAACTCGGCGTTGAGCTGAATCAGATTCAGCGGGTGCTTGAGTTCATGGGACATGACCGCAAAGAACTCATCCTTCAGGTGGCCCGTATTTTGCGCCACACGCATGCGTTCCTCGCCCATGCGCAACTCGTCCTCGGCGCTCCGGCGACTGCTGATGTCGATAAAGGTCAACACGGTGCCATCGATGTGGTCTTCGCTGGAGCGGTAGGGCAGCAGACGCGCGATGTACCAGCGGTTGTCGGTGCTGCTGACTTCCCGTTCGATCATGTTCAGGGATTCGAACACCGACGCTGCATCGCTGGCCAAACCCGGATAATGGAGCCGATGGGTGATGTCCAGCAGCGAGCGTCCGGTGTCCACCGGCAGCATGCTGAAGATGTCCGTGGCCCTTGGGGTGAACCACTTGATGCGCATGCTGCGGTCGACGAATACCGTGGCAATGTCGGTGGAGGCGATCAGGTTGGTCAGGTAGTCATTGATCTTGTCGGTTTCTTCAACCTTGGTTTTCAACTCGTAGTTGACGGTCAGCAGCTCTTCGTTGATCGATTGCAGCTCTTCCTTGCTGGTTTCCAGCTCTTCGGTGGCCGAGCGCAGTTCTTCGTTGATTGCCTGCATTTCCTCGTTGGAGGCCTTGAGTTCCTCGCTGGAGACTTCGGCTTGCTCGATGGTGTCCTGCAGGTGCAGCTTGGTCCGTTGCAACTCCCGCTCCAGGCTCGACAGCACCTGGTTTTCAGTCTGGGTCGCGGCTTGCTGGGCTTCGCCGGCGTCGACTTCCAGCTCTTCGAACATCACCAGCACGAATTCGTTGTCCGACTCATCGTCGCGGTAGGGCTGGGCCACCAGGTCAATCAGGAAGTGCCGGTCATCGCGCTTCAAGCTGACTTGCCGCGACTTGACCGTCGCGCCGCTCTGTTGCACTTGAAACAGCGTGGTGCGCAGTTCCAGGCGCAAGGGCGGCAGGATCAGGGTCAGCAGGTTGCGCGACAGTTCACCGCCGACATGGCGCAAGAAGCGCCCGGCGTTTTCCGACATGTGCAGGATGTCGGCATTGCCATCGACGATCATGCTCGGCGGCGCCGAGCGCTCGATGGCCCGCTGATGGATGTCGGCGAACGACACTTTGCGCGGCACGTTGATTTCCGGGGTCTTCAACGAAATCTGGCTGCGCACGTAGCCGCCACGGGGCATGGTCGGCGTGCGTCGGCTGCTGGCGGTGCCATATTTGGCGCGGAAGATCCGGTTGCGCTTGTCCACCGGGGAAAACAGTTCATGGCAGGCATCGGCGGATTCCGACGAGCCGAGGAACAGGTAGCCGCCGGGGCGCAGGGCGAAGTGGAACATTTGCAGGATTTCCCGCTGCACTTCGCGGTCGAGGTAGATCAGCAGGTTGCGGCAGACGATCAGGTCGATCTGCGAAAACGGCGGGTCTGACAGCAAGCTGTGCTTGGCGAACAGCACGCGCTCGCGAATTTCCTTGCGCACGCGGTAGCGGTGGTCTTCCTTGACGAAGTACTGGCGCAGTTTCGACGGCGGCACGTCGGTAACGATGCCTTCGCTGTAGACCCCGGTACGCCCGGCGGCAATCGCCCGCTCATCGATGTCGGTGGCGAACACCTGCAACTTGGCGCTGCTGGCGTCCTGTTGCAGCTGATCGGTGACCAGCATCGCCAAGGTGTAGGCTTCTTCACCGGTTGAACAGCCGGCGGACCAGACCCGCACTTCCTCGGGATCGGGGTAACCCGGTTCCAGGGGCTTGATCAGGTTCGGCAACACGTCCCGCTCCAAGGCTTCGAAGGCCTCGCGGTCGCGGAAGAAGTTGGTCACGCCGATCAACATGTCCGCCAGCAGCGCTTTGGTTTCGTCCGGGTTGTTTTGCAGAAACTGGTAATAGGCGGCGAGATCCGCCTGGGCGGTGACCTGCATGCGCCGTTCGATACGCCGCAGGACGGTGGCGCGCTTGTAATGCTTGAAATCGTGGCCGGTGCCGCTACGCAATTGCACCAGAATGTCTTGCAGCAGCTGTTCGGCCATCGCCGCTTCGCGACCGCTCAGCGGTGCAAAGGCGCTCAACTCCGGATTATTGGCGGTGGGCAGGCGAATGGCCTGGGCGGTACGCCACACTTCCAGGACTTTTTGCGGCATCTCGACCACCGGCAGGATCAGGTCGACGTTGCCGGTTTCGATGGCGGCGTTGGGCATGCCGTCGAATTCGGCATCGTCCGGCGCCTGGGCGATGGTCACGCCGCCTTGTTCCTTGATGCGCGACAGGCCGATGGCGCCGTCGGAGCCGGTGCCTGACAGCACCACGCAAAATGCCCGTTCCTGATGAGCGTTGGCCAAGTCGCGGAAAAACAGGTCGATGGCCACGTGCGCACCTTCGCGCTTGCTGACCTGGCTGACCTTGAGGTAGCCGTCATCCATCTCCAACTGCAAGGCCGGGGAAATCACGTACACATGGTTTTGTTCGATGGCGGTGGTTTCATGCACCTGCACCACCGGCATCCGGGTGACTTCCTGGATGATCTTGTCGGCGATGCTCTGATGATCCGGGGACAAATGCAGAATAATCACGAACGCCATGCCGTTGTCCTGCGGCATGTTTTCGAAAAACAGCTTGATCGCCTGCAAACCGCCGGCGGAGGCACCGATACCCACCACCGGGAAGGTCAGATGACTGAGCGCGGGTCCCTGCGGCGGCGCGGCGGGGGACGGTTTAGAAGACGACGTCATGGTGTTTTGCCTTAAAGGGCGACACGGGGCAAAACACCGTGGCCGAACCCATTCTAAATACCTGTCTGCGCAGGATAATCCGGTTCAGCCTAGATTGCGAAAATGCATTCGGCCAGCGGGCCGAATGAAGCAGGGCACACGGCATCCACCGCTGCCCTGGACAGCATCAAAGGATCGGTTTGCCACCGGTGACCGCATAGCGCGAGCCAGAGGTGTAGCTCGATTCATCGGACGCGAGCAGCACGTAGATCGGCGCCACTTCCACCGGTTGGCCCGGACGGCCGAGCGGGGTTTCGCCGCCGAAGTTTTCCACGTCGTCGTCGGTCATGGTCGAGACGATCAAGGGTGTCCAGATCGGGCCGGGTGCGACGCTGTTGACCCGTATGCCTTTGGGGCCGAGCAACTGGGCCAAGCCGCCGGTGAAATTGGCGATGGCGCCCTTGGTGGTGGCGTAGGCCAGCAGCGTGGGTTTGGGCATGTCCGAGTTGACCGAACTGGTGTTGATGATCGAGCCGCCACGGGGCATGTGCTTCACCGCGGCCTGGCAGATCCTGAACATCGCGGTGATGTTGATATCGAAGGTTTTCACCCATTCGTCGTCGCTGATGTCCTCGAAGTGTTCGTGGGTCATCTGGAACGCCGCATTATTGACCAGCACATCGATGCGCCCGTAATGCTCGACGGTGTCGTCCACCAGTTTCTGGCACACGGCTTTATGCGCCAGGTCCCCCGGCAGCAGCAGGCACTGACGTCCGGCCTGTTCGACCCAGCGCGCGGTTTCCTGGGCGTCTTCGTGTTCGTCGAGGTAAGCAATCGCCACGTCGGCGCCTTCTCGGGCAAAAGCGATCGCCACCGCGCGGCCAATGCCGCTGTCGGCCCCGGTGATCAAGGCAATCTTGTTCGCCAGCCGGCCCGAGCCTTTGTAGCTCTGCTCGCCACAGTCGGGGTAGGGCTCCATCTTGCGTTGGCTGCCAGGCACGGCTTGCGCCTGTGGGCGAAAGGGTGGGCGGGGATAGTCAGTCATCGCGAATCTCCAGTCTTCAAGGCCATAAAGTCGAGGGTCAACACCGCTCGTTGAGGGTTGACCCTGGGGCTTTGACTGGAGTTCGGTTGGATGTTGGGCGTCTTCGCGAGCAGGCTCGCTCCCACGGATTTTCAGCCCTTACGGTCAGCCAACGCCCGTTCCATCCGCGTCAGGCCTTCTTCCAGCAAGGCCCGCGGGCAGCCGAAGTTCAGGCGCACGAACTGCTGCGCCTGGTCGCCAAAATCCAGGCCAGCGCTGAGGCCGACCTTGGCCTGTTCGAGGAAGAATTGCTGCGGGTTTTCCAAGTCCAGCGCCGAGCAATCGAGCCAGGCCAGGTAGGTGCCTTGCGGGATGTTCATGGTCACCCCTGGCAGCCGGGTCTTGACCGCTTCGACCAAGTAATCGCGGTTGCCCTGCAAATAGGTTTTCAGCTCGGCCAGCCATGGGCCGCCTTCACTGAACGCGACGCGGGTGGCTTCCATGCCCAGCGGGTTGACGCTGTCGACCATGCCGCAGCGGGCGTGGCTGACGCGTTCGCGCAGGGCGGCGTCCTGAATGATCATGAACGAGGTCTTCATTCCCGCGATGTTGAACGCCTTGCTCGCCGACATCAGGGTGATGGTGCGTGCGGCGATGGCCGGGCTCAGGGAAGCGGTGGGGATGTGCACGCGGCCGTCGAAGCACAGTTCGGCGTGGATTTCATCGGAGATGATCCAGGCGTTCTGTTCTACGCAGGTCTGCGCCACGGCGTGCAGTTCTTCCCGGGGGAAAACCTTGCCCAGCGGGTTGTGCGGGTTGCTCAGCAGCAACGCGCCGCCACCGCTCAGGGCCTCGCGCAGGGTGTGCAGCGGGGTGGCGTAGGTGCCATCGGCCTGGGCGTCGAATTCCAGCTCAACCTTATTCAAACCCCAATGCCCCGGCGCGTGGCGCAGCGGCGGGTAGTTCGGCACTTGCACCACGACGTTCTGCGGCGCCTGGACCAGCGCCTTCAACGCCATGTTGACCCCGGACTCGACCCCCGGCAGGAAAATCAGCTCCCGGGGCTGCACGCGCCAGGCGTACTTGCGCCAGAGGTCGGCGACGATGGCTTCGCGCAAATCATCCTGGGCCACGCTGTAGCCGATCATCGGGTGTTCCAGACGCTTGCGCAGGGCTTCAAGGATGACCGGCGGCGCGGCGAAATCCATGTCGGCCACCCACATCGGCAATACGTCGGCCGGGTAGCGGCTCCATTTGCTGCTGCCGGTGTTGTGGCGGTCGAACACCTGGTCGAAGTCGAAGGTCATGCTGGGTCTCATCAAGGCGGGTTGATCCGGCCGCCATCATAAGCGCCAGACCCCTGTGGGAGCGAGCCTGCTGGCGATAGCGGGCTTACATTGGTGCCAGTGGTGACTACGCGCCGCCATCGCTAGCAGGCTAGCTCCCACAAGGGATTTGTGGACCACTGGAGCTTTGTGGACACTGAAGATCCCCTGTGGGAGCCAGCCTGCTGGCGATTTCACTGGCCTTCGGGCTCTGCCTTGCGCCAATCCCTGGGCGATTGCCCGAAGCGCGCCTTGAACACGCGGCTGAAATGCGCGAGGTCATTGAAGCCCCAGGCGTAGGCGATTTCGCCCACGCGGCGGTGGGCGTGGGCGGCGGTGCGCAAGTCCTGCTGGCAGCGTTCCAGCCGGCAGGCCAGCACGTAGTGACGAAACGCGGTGTGCTCATCGGCCAGCAGGCTGTTGACGTAGCGCCCGGAAATGCCCAGGCGCGCACCGACCGTGTCGGCGGACAACTCGGAGTCGCTGAGCAGGCTCTTGATGCAGGCCTTGACCCGGTAGAGCAGGGTCGAGCGGTGCGTGGACGGGCTGAGGACTTGGGCGTGTTGCGCGTCGTACAGCGACAACGCCAGCAGATCCAGGCCTTGCGCCAATAGCAGTTGCGCGGTTTCGGCGTCCATTTGCCCAGCGTTGTGCGCCAGGCTGCGCAGAAAATCGAACGTCATGCGCTGCACCGGCCGCTCGCGGGTGAACCGCGTCGCGGTGTAATGCCCGACCTGGCCGAGGCGGCTGAGGATCATCTGCCGCGGCACTTGGAACACGATTTGCTCGCTGCCGGCGCTGTTCTCCAGTTCATAGCTGCGAAAGGTGTCGAACAGCACGAAATCCCCCGGTTCGGCGCGGGTTTGGCGGTCGTTCTGACTGACCACGGTGGAGCCGCCTTCGATCAGCAAAATCCCCACGCAATCCTCGCTGCCACGGGCTATCAGCGACGGCGTGCGAAACAGGTGCTGCTGCGCCGAACTGTTTCGCGCGCACATCACCTCGCCAAGCATGTGCCGCTGCACGCGCATGTGAAAGGCCGAGCGATCCTCAGTGGTGGCCTCCAGTGCGACAAAGAGTTCGGCCACGGCGTCCTGCCAATGCACAAAGCCGGACGAGCCGGTGGTTTGTCCAGCATCAAAGACCTGCGCCATGGCGGATGCTCCTGAACCTGCGGGGGGAAGGAGTGCCACTAGACACCGCTTTGATAGGCCCCGTAAAGGCTTTGTCGGAAAAAACATGGCGCGCAAACTATTTGCGCGAAAAACCAACTGTTCGTTCCGCCCCGGACAAGTCGCCGAAAAGCCTTTTGTTAAGGTTTTCTCCAACAGGGCATGGCCATCGCCAACACCCTTTGACGGCTTTAAGGAGTGTCCCCATGTCCGATCCGTTGCCCGTGGAATACGCCCGGTTTTGCCAGCAATTCCCGACCCTGCCGACCTCGCCGCTGATCGAAAGCGTCTTCAACTTCGCCCGTGAACAGATGCCGCTGTACCTGTTCAACCATGTGCTGCGGTCCTGGGTGTTTGCCGTGCAACTGGGGCAACTGCGGCAGATCGAGTGTGACCAGGAAGTGCTGGCCGCCGCGACCTTGTTGCATGACCTTGGGTTGACGGAACACGCCGACGGCCCGCACCGCTTTGAGGTCAATGGCGCCATCACTGCCACCGCGCTGGTCAAGCAGCTCGGCTTCGACGAGCGCCGGGCGCAATTGGTCTGGGACAGCATTGCGCTGCATGCCACGCCTTCCATCAGCTTTCTCAAGGAGCCGGAGGTGGCGCTGTGCGCCCGGGGCATCAGCGTCGATTTCGGCGCGCCGGACTACGCAGCGTTCTCGCCGTTGAGCATCGAGCGCATCGTCGACGCCTTGCCGCGCCTCAACCTGAAAGCCGAATTCACCTCCTGCTTGTGCCACATGGCCACGACCCGCCCGGAAACCACCTACGACAACCTGGTGCGCGACTTTGGCGAGCGCTTCGTGCCCGGTTACCAGGCACCGTCATGGGTCGACCGCGTATTGGGCGGCCCTTTTCCCGAATAACTGATGCCCACCCCCTGAAACTGCGTTCTGGAGATTCAACGTGTCGAAAAAACTGCTCAAAACCGTATTACTGTCGTCTTTCGCGCTGCTGGCGGCCAATACCGCATCCGTCAGTTTCGCGGCGACCAATCCGCTGGCCGACACCACCGTGGTGCTGGTGCACGGCGCCTACGCCGACGGCTCCAGCTGGAACAAAGTGATCCCGCTGTTGCGCGCCAAGGGCCTGAAAGTGGTGGCGGTGCAAAACCCGCTGACCTCGCTGGCCGATGACGTCGCCGCCGCACAACGGGTCATCGATGACCAGACCGGCCCGGTGATTCTGGTTGGCCATTCGTGGGGCGGCAGCGTCATCACCCAGGGCGGCACCAGCCCGAAGGTCAAGGCTCTGGTCTACGTTGCCGCGCTGGCGCCATCCGCCGGGCAGAGCACCGCCGAGTCGACCGTGGGTTACCCGACGCCACCGGGGATCAAAACCGTGTACGCCGACAAGTCCGGCTACCTGTACCTGCCGGAAGCGTCGGTCGGCGTCAACTTCGCCCAGGACCTGCCGAAAGAAGACACCACGCTGATGGCGATCACCCAAGGGCCGATCCGCGCCCAGGCCTTTGACGACAAGATCACCGTCACCGCGTGGAAAAACAAACCCAACTACTACGTGGTTGCCGGTCAGGACCGGATGATCGATCCACCGCTGCAACAAGCGTTCGCGAAAAAGATGAACGCCCAGACCACCGTGCTGCAAACCAGCCACGTGCCGATGCTCTCGCAACCGGAAAAAGTCGCTGAGGTGATCATCACGGCAGCCAGCAAGCCTTAAGCCGTCATCCGCTACTCGACGCCCGTCTGCGCTTGCGCAGGCGGGCGTTTTGGCTGGGCACATTGAGCCGCAAAGACAGGGTTCTGAACCGATCCGGCATTCAGCGCCACGACGCAATCGCCCACAGTGATCAGGTGCCGAGTGCGGACTGAACGCGCGGCAACAGACCCTTCAAACCGAATTCGAGGCGTTGACATGAGCAATCCATCCACCACCGTTCGCGTTGCGGCCGTCCAGTACGCGCCGGACCTGGAAACTCGCACCGGCACCGTCGACCGGGTGCTGGGTGCCGTCGCCGAGGCCGCCGGGCACGGTGCGCAACTGGTGGTATTCCCGGAAACCTTCATCCCGTACTACCCGTATTTCTCGGTGGTGTTGCCGCCAGCGATGATCGCCAGCGAACACAATCGGCTGTACGACAACGCCGTGGCGATTCCCGGCCCGGTGACCGATGCATTGGCGGCTGCGGCGCGTTTGCACCAGATCGTCATTGCGGTGGGCGTGACCGAGCGCGATCACGGCTCGTTGTACAACACCCAATTGGTGTTTGACGTCGACGGTTCGCTGATCATGAAACACCGCAAGATCATGCCGGCATTCCATGAGCGGATGATCTGGGGCCAGGGCGACGGTACCAGCCTCAAAGTCATCGACAGCGCGGTCGGACGTCTCGGTGCGCTGACCTGCTGGGAGCATTACAGCCCGCTGGCGCGCTTTGCGCTGATGGCGCAACACGAACAGATTCATATCTCGACCTACATTGGTTCGGTGTTTGGCCCAGTGTTCACCGAGCAGACTGAAATCCAGATCCGCAACCACGCACTGGAAAGTGGCTGCTTCGTCGTCAATGCCACTGCCTGGTTGAGTCGCGAGCAGGTCGAGAGCATCACGCCTGACCCGAAAATGCGCGAGGTGCTCAGCGGTGGCTGCATGACCGCGATCATTGGCCCGGACGGCATGCACGTGGTGCCGCCGTTGACCGAAGGTGAGGGCATGCTGATCGCCGACCTGGACATGTCGTTGATCGTCAATCGCAAACGCATGATGGACAGCGTCGGGCATTACGCGCGGCCGGATTTGCTGAGCTTGAACGTGCACAGCCGCGAAACGCCGCAAACCCGCGTAATGCGCCAGCCCAATCGGCACGCGGACGATGTTCAGGCTGCGGAAGTCGCTGAATGACGGTTCAAGAGGGGGATTGATGGACGCACTAAGCCGACTGTTGTCGCTGCACCCGGTGCACACCGCGCTGGACAGTCGTTGTCGCATGACGGCGCCGTGGAGCATCGTTCACCCGAGCCAGGCTCACGCGGTGGCGCCTTATCACCTGATCGTCGAAGGCACGGCCTGGCTGGCGATAGAAGGGCAGGCGCCGCTGGAACTGCGGGCCGGGGACATGCTGGTGTTGCCCCGGGGACATGGCCATCGGCTGTCGGTGGGGGCCACGACGGTGGCGAACACCGTGCCGCCCCGTGTCACCCCGGGGGAGGTGGCGCGGTTGACCAACACCGGCGAAGGGCCGTTGACCGACATCCTTTGTGGGCAGTTTCATTTCGGCGGTGCCGCCGCCAGCCTGCTGGGCGGCGCGCTGCCGGATGTGCTGCTGATCCGCACGGCCGGGCGCGCGCAGTTTGCCGGGCTACAGGCCTTGGTCACGCTTTTGCGCGATGAGGCCAGCGAGGTCCGCCCGGGCTGCGATGCGGTGATTGCGCACCTGGCGTCGGCGCTGTTCTCACTGATCCTGCGGGCGTGGCTGGAACAGGCTGACGCCGTGCCGGGACTGTTCGCTTTGCTCTCGGAGCAGCGTTTGAGCCAGGCCTTCCAGGCGATGCTCAAAGAACCGGAAAAAGCCTGGTCCCTGGAGCAACTCGCCCAACGCAGCCACATGTCGCGCTCGACGTTTGTCCGGGTGTTCCGCAGTGTCTCGGGTACCACGCCGGGGGAGTTGCTGATGCGCATACGCATGGCGCAGGCTTCGATCTGGCTGAAGCAGGCGCACTTGGGCGTCGGTGAAATCAGCGAAGCGGTGGGCTATCAGTCCGAAGCGGCGTTCAATCGCGCCTTCAAACGCTATCTGGGCATGGGCCCGGGGCAGTTTCGGCGCAGCGCCAGTTTTCCTCAACGTCGGACTATCGAGGGCAGGACGAATGAGCATTAACCATCCAGAACGCCTACTGCTGGTGCCCAATGGCTACCCGGTGTGGCTGGACGTGGCGCAAGCCAGCATCGACGGCGTCGGCACCGCGATGCGGTTTGTGTTGCCGGTGCAGGGCCACAACCTGCCATTGCTGCATCGCCGCGAACGCAAACTGGTGGTGGCGCTGGAGGGCGCGTTGGAGTTGCGGTCGGGTCGACAGCGACTGGTGCTGTTACAGCCAGGTGAGGCGGTGCTGCTGTCGGCGGGCACCGCGCACAGAATTCATCAGCAGGGCGCCGGGCCGAGTACGGTGGGTGCGGTGCTGTGGCCGGGGCGGGTCGAAGCGGCGTTTCGCGAGATGGCGCTGGCGGCCGCGCAGGAAGGTTATGGACGTCAAGAGATGATCGAGATTCTGGCGCGCTACGACGTGGAATGGACCCACGAAGGCCATGCTGCCGAGCCATTGGCGGTGCTGTCATTTGAACAAGGATTGCAGCAGATACCGTCGGCGTTGGCGCAAGCGTTGCGCGAGTGCTGGCTCGAGCACGGTTAACCGCCGGTACGCCCCCTCCCAGAAAAGGAGAGGGCGTCCGCCGGGCTCAGGTGTGATTAATCTCGCGATCCTTGGTTTCCGGCATGAAGAAGATGCCGAGGATGGCGGTCATCACCGCAATCACGATCGGGTACCACAGGCCGTAGTAGATGTCCCCGGTGGCGGCGACCATGGCAAACGCCACCGTCGGCAGGAAGCCGCCGAACCAGCCGTTGCCGATGTGGTAGGGCAGCGACATCGAGGTGTAGCGGATTCGCGCCGGGAACAGCTCCACCAGCCATGCCGCAATCGGGCCGTAGACCATGGTCACGTAGATCACCAGGATAGTCAGCAGGAGCAACACCATCGGGTAGTTGGTCTTCGCGGGGTCAGCTTTTTCCGGATAGCCGGCTTCCTTGAGCGCGGAACCCAGGGTGGCGGTGAAGGCGTCGTTGCGCGCCTTGAAGTCAGCGGCCGGCATGCCGGTGCCCTCGAAGCTCTCGATCACCTTGTCGCCGATGCGCACTTGCGCGACCGTGCCGGGCTCGGCTTTTTCGTTGACGTACGGGATGGCCCGTTTCGCCAGCAGCGTCTTGGCCAGGTCACAGGAACTGGTGAATTTGGCCTTGCCCACCGGGTCGAACTGGAACGAACACTGGTTGGGATCGGCGACCACCGTGACCGGGTTTTTCGCCTGGGCGGCGAACACGTCGGGGTTACCGTACTGCGTCAACGCATGGAAGATCGGGAAGTAGGTCAGTGCCGCGAGGATACAGCCGGCCATGATGATGCCCTTGCGGCCGATGCGGTCGGACAGGCTGCCGAAGATCACAAAGAACGGCGTACCGATCAGCAACGAACCGGCGATCAGCAGGTTGGCGGTCTGCGGGTCGATCTTCAAGGTTTGCAGCAGGAAGAACAGCGCGTAGAACTGCCCGGTGTACCAGACGACCGCCTGACCGGCCGTGCCGCCGAGCAGCGCCATGATCACAATCTTCAGGTTGTCCCAACGGGCGAAGGATTCGGTCAGCGGTGCCTTGGAGGATTTGCCTTCGGCCTTCATCGCCAGGAACACCGGCGACTCGTTGAGTTGCAAGCGAATGTAGACCGACACGATCAGCAGCAGGATCGACAGCAGGAACGGAATCCGCCAGCCCCAGGCTTCGAACGCTTCCGTGCCGAGGATCGTGCGGCAAGCAAGGATCACTAGCAGCGACAGAAACAGGCCAAGGGTTGCGGTGGTCTGGATCCATGAGGTGAAGAAACCACGTTTGCCCTTGGGCGCATGCTCGGCCACGTAGGTCGCCGCGCCGCCGTATTCACCGCCCAGCGCCAGGCCCTGCAACAGGCGCAAGGTGATGAGGATGATCGGTGCCGCCACGCCGATGGTCGCGTAACCGGGCAGGAAGCCCACCACCGCCGTGGAAATACCCATGATCACAATGGTGATCAGAAAGGTGTGCTTGCGTCCGATCATGTCCCCCAGGCGACCGAACACAATGGCGCCGAAGGGCCGCACGGCAAAACCGGCGGCGAACGCCAGCAGCGCAAAGATGAAGGAGGTGGTCTCGTTGACACCGGCGAAGAAGTGCTTGGCGATGATCGCTGCCAGGGAGCCGTAGAGGTAAAAGTCATACCACTCGAACACCGTGCCCAGGGACGAGGCGAAGATGACCTTGCGCTCTTCCTTGGTGATGCTGTGTTTGGGCGTGCTGCCCGTGGACGTGCTGTCGATTGCCGTCATAAGTGTTCTCCGTCTGGCTTGTTGTTGTAGGCCGGAGTACTCCACTAGCTGTTGCCGCACCCCTGGCCTTGGGGCTGATGTCGGATGACCCATTGGGTGAAACTTGCAAACAGACTGACGGCCTTACATTGCTGCAAGGTTCCTTGAAGCATAATCAGCTTCGGCCAGATATCCACTCGGTGACCGTGGCGTTATGCCATTCAAGTAAAAACTGTATGACTAAACGTAAAAGTTAGGCGCTAAGAGTGCCCTTCAGTGCTTTAGCGAGGGCGGCGCTGCGCATATATAAAGAGTGTCGCGTTAACGTCCATCACCACTTCGGGCGGCCGAGCGCCGTGCGGCGGGGTGAGGACTTGCAGTAACAACAGGAGACAGGCGGTCCGGGTCATGGCCGTGATAAACAAAGCGCCCCTTTGCCCCGTTGCGTGGACGAGGACAGCAGGGCGGGGTTGAACCTTTGGGGTTGATCAGAGGCCGATCAACTGCCGATGCACTTCCAGGGCATTGCGTTCGACCCAGTTGTGCCCCAACTGGCCATCCGGGCGAACTTCCCAAACGGCGGTGCCGAGCATTTCAAATGGGCTGTTACAACTGCGACCGCCGATGAACCCCTGGTTCTTGCCGGTCAATTTCCAGCGCGAAGCGACGCGAGTGCCTTCGGCGTTCTGGAAGGTTTCCAGGCTGCCAAACTGGAAGTCGCCGATTTTCGACAGGAACACGCCGATCCATTGGATAAAGGCGTCGCGGCCGACGATATCGACGCCGCCGGAGGTGATGACGAAGTCTTCGGCGACAAACCGCGCGGCGGCTTGCGGGTCCTGGGCTTGCCAGACCTCGCGCCAGAAGCTTTCGACGATTTCTACTGCGCTGTTGCGGTGCATGGACACATCCTCATGAAGGGTTTCGAGGATGTTCGAGGGTGGGCGTCCAGAAGACAAACGCATAAAGTTAATGGCATCCAGTTGAGCGGCGAATTCATCGTCGAGACCGGTTTTATCTCCGGTGTGAACCCAGGTTAACGCTTAATAACGGCCGAACGGTCGAAGTTGTAAAGACGCTGTTACAGGCACATTAAAGTGCCGGTTAATCGCGAAATATTGCAGTGCGCCGAGTGGCGCTTTTACTTGCGCTGACCTATACCGGATACCAGTTCGTAAACAGGGTGCTGCTTATACTTACAAGTTGGCAGCGATCTACGACAGGGTCTTTTAAAGGACTATCGCCATGCCCCCTCCCTTTAAACAAATCGACCGTGAACAGTTTGCCGAGTTAGTGCAAAAGTTTGATTTCAAACGCAAGATCGACGCCGTGCATATGCACCATACCTGGCGCCCCAATCACAGCCAGTACGACTTCAAGGATGGCCATAAAGCCATTCAAGGCATGTACTTCCATCACACCCAAGTCAACAAATGGCAGGACATCGCGCAACACATCACCATTGCGCCGGACGGTTCGATCTGGCTCGGGCGGCATTGGAATCTGCCACCGGCCAGCGCCTCCGGGCATAACGGCAACAGCCACTTTGGCCCGTTCATGTTCGAGATCATCGGCGACTTCGATGTGGGCCGGGACAGCCTCGAAGGTGAGCAATATGAAACCGTGGTCGATGTGATTGCCCAGGTCCAACGGCGCTTTGCGCTGCCGGTCGAAACCCTGCGCTTCCATAATTCCATGTCGACCAAGTCCTGCCCCGGCACGTCGATCAAGCGTGACACGGTGTTGGCGGATGTGACGGCGCGCCTGGCGGAGATCGAGCGTACCCGTGGCGATTCCCGTAGCACCCAGCGCGGCCCGTTTGGTGTGGATGATCTGGCTGCATCGGCGGTGGTGCGTGACGCGCTGGACTGGTTTCCCCGGGACACGCCGGCCTACATCGACGCGGCGGATGCCGAGCCCGGTGACCATCACGATGAGCCCCGGGGCGAGCCCGAGACGGTCGAGCGTTCCGACAGCGGGCAACGGGCGCTGACGCCCGGCAATGTTTCAGCGCTGCGTGCGCACCTGATCAATCTCAATGGCGGGCACTTTTCCCGTAATGGCGACTGGAAAACCGATGCCGGCGAGGTCGACAGTCTGTTCGACAGCCATTTGCAGGCCGCGCTGGAGCAAGCGACCCAGGACAATCGGCCGTTTCGGCTGGTGTTGTTCTGTCATGGCGGCCTGGTCAGCGAATCGGCGGGGCTGCAAATTGCCCTCAAGCATCGCCAGTGGTGGCTCGACAATCAGGTCTACCCGATCTACTTCATCTGGGAGACCGGCCTGTTCGAAACCCTCGGCCAATTGCTGCGAAGCTCCCAGACCGGGGCGCGGGACTGGGTCAGCGATCACGTCACCGACCCGATGATCGAAACCATCGCCCACAGCGCCGGCGGCGTGACGATTTGGGGCGGGATGAAATCGTCCGCGGAAATCGCCTCCCAGGAGAAGGATCGCTTGCATGACGAGGGCGGCGCGCATTACGTCGCTAGCAAGCTCAGGGACTTTTGCCAGCGCAACGCCGGCCAGCATTTCGAATTGCATGCGGTGGGGCACAGCGCCGGGTCGATTTTCCTCGCGCACTTCCTCGACGCCACCCACCAGCTCGGCGTGCCGTCGTTCAAGAGCGTGCACCTGTTGGCGCCGGCGATTCGCGTCGACCTGTTCAAGCGCCTGTTCATTCCGCTACTGGGGAGCGCGGGCATCGATCAACTCTCGTTGTTCACCATGCACCGCGACCTGGAGCGCGATGACAATTGCGGCACGGTGTACCGCAAGTCGCTGCTGTACCTGATCTATTACGCCCTGGAGCCGGAGAAAGAAGAGGCGATCCTCGGCCTCGAAGAATGCCTGCGCCGCGACCCTCAATTGCAGCAGGTGTTCGGCCTCAACTCGACCCGGCTCACCGACGCACAGGTCGTGTTTTCGCCGACGCCGCTCGACATTGGCAAAAGCGCTTGCCGGAGCACCACCCATGGCGGCTTCGATGACGATGGCGCGACCATGGACAGCGTGCTGCGGCGCATCACTGACAAGCAAGATGCTGATCCGATCAAGGCCTACCCGCGCACGCCCGGCGGCGGTCGAGGTTTCGATCAGTGGCGCAATCAGATCGATTGGCCGCAGCGCATCGATCCGGGGTTTCGCAGTGGCGAGCCGGTCAGGGCAGGGGGCGCCGCTTTAGCGGCAAATCGAGCGATTTCGACGGGCATGGCCGGCCCTGGTCGACGCCGTGCGTTGTGCGTGGGCATCAATCAGTATCCCGATCGGCCGTTGAATGGTTGCGTGGCGGATACCCAGGACTGGGCGCAAACCTTCAGTGAATTGGGTTTTGAAACCACCTTGATGCTGGATGCCGAGGCCACTCACGAGGCGATCGTGCGTCGGTTAACGGAGCTGGTGAAGTCCAGCGCGGCGGGCGATGTGCTGGCTTTCCAGTACGCCGGTCATGGTACTCAATTCGTGAGCGCCAACGGCAGTGAAGGCCGTTACGGTAAACCTGATCAGGCGTTGGTGCCGTTCGATTACCAAACCAGTCCGTGTGTGATGGACGATGAGCTGTGGGACATCTTCAAGGCCCTTCCCTCGGGTGTCAGCCTGTCGTGTTTCTTGGATTGTTGTAATTCCGGAACGGCCACACGTCTTGCGGCAGGTTCATTCGGCATGGGTGCTGGCAACGCGGTAGATGAGCGACAACGATTTATGATTGCTACCGATGACATGCGCCGCAAATATGAGGCCTTTCGCGCCACTCGCGCGGCTTCACGCGCATTAAGCCCGGCGCAAGGCCTGGACGAGGATCGCCACCCCATCGAGCTGATGAAAAATATCGCCTTTGCAGCGTGTACAGATGAGCAGTCGGCTTGGGAAAGCAACGGACGGGGAGACTTCACCGTTCGCGCGACGAAGGTGCTACGCGCTGGCATCACTCATCTGACTAACGAGCAGTTCAACGACGCGGTGATTTCTGCCTTCGGTAAGCTCGAGCGCCAAAATCCGCAGCTCGACTGCCCGGCAGCCAGTCGCTCAATGAGGTTACTGGCACCGCTGGTCGAAGGTGCGTCGACGTCGGCGTCAGTGGCCTCGCTGGCCGAAGTCCGGAACGCCTTGCTGGCGCTCGCCGCGCGCTTGCAATAGGAGGCGTCATGACGGACGCATCGACATCGCAAGCCGTTGCGGCGCAAGCCCAGAGCCGCGAGCAAGCGACACCTGAAACCCCCGGCCCGGCGCCACAGCCAACGCCGCCGCCTGGGGCGAACCTGCATCGCACTTACGAACGCGGGGCCGGGGTCGAACGGCTCTCGGCCACGCCTTACGAGCGCAAATCCACCGACCCGCTGTACCGCAAACTGCGGATCTACAGCGTCGACCCATCGATCCCCCGATTGGAAGGCGCGGTGGTGCTGGTCGACGTGCCTTATGAACCGTTGCAAGACGGACCTGTGGGCAAGATGTTCGAGGTTGACGACTACGACGAGACGGAAGATCTCGTCTATCGTCCGGCACAACTGGATGACCCGATGGTGTTGATCCGCGGCGGTTACGAGCCGTCGCCGTCGAACCCGCAGTTTCATCAACAGATGGTCTATGCGGTGTGCAGCAACGTGTACGCGGCGTTTCGTGCGGCCTTGGGTCGCCAGCTCAACTGGCGCGCGGGGATCGAAAAACTGAAGCTGCGGCCCCATGCCAAGAACATGCGTAACGCGTACTACGACCCCGACGGAAAAACAATCGACTTCGGCTACTTTCCCGCCAAGCAAAGCACGCAGAACACCCTGCCGGGCGGCTATGTCTTCACCTGCCTGTCCCATGATGTGGTGGCCCATGAACTGACCCATGCGTTGCTCGACGGATTACGCGCAGAGTTCAGCCGGCCCAGCGGCCCGGACGTGATTGCCTTTCACGAGGCCTTCGCCGATCTGGTGGCGATCTTCCAGCGTTTCAGCTACCGCGAGGTGGTGCTCAATGCCATTCGTCGCACCCGTGGCGATATCACCGCCGAGGGTTACCTGACGGACCTGGCCCGGCAATTCGGCAGCACCTCTCCTGGCCATGCCGCGTTGCGCAATGCCATTGGCAAGGAGCCGAACGGTCAGTTCAAGCTGTATGACGAGAATTTGGAAGCCCACGAATTGGGTTCGATTCTGGTGGCGGCGGTCTTCGATGCTTTCGCCCGGGTTTACCAGCGCAAGACCGAACGCTATGTGCGCCTGGCGACCCAGGGCACCGGGCAACTGCCGACGGGCGAGATGCCCTACGATCTGCAAGCGGTGCTCGCCGACGTCGCGGCAAAACTGGCCAGCCAGTTTCTGTCGATCTGCATTCGCGCCATCGATTATTGCCCGCCGGTGGGGCTGACCTTCGGCGACTATTTGCGCGCCTTGATTACCGCCGATTTCGACCTGGTGCCCGATGATCGCTGGGACTATCGCGGTGCGCTGATCGAAGCGTTCCGCCAACGCAATATCTATCCGCGCTTTGTAACGTCCCTGACTGAAGACGCGCTGTTGTGGCGCGCGACCCGCACCGCGTTGCCGGCCATCGCCGACCTGAGTTTCGCCGCGTTGAAATTCCGTGGTGACCCAGGTTGCGTGGCGGATGCAACCGAGCTGACGCGCCAGGCCGATGTGCTGGGGGATTTCGTCAGCCGCCCGGCTAACCTGGCGGAGTTTGGCTTGGTGGCCGCCGACGATCCGCGCCTGGACGGCGACCGGGTGTCGTTGCCACGTATCGAGTCGATCCGCAGTGCGCGGCGGATCGGGCCCAACGGCCAGGTGATCTTCGACCTGGTCGCCGAAGTCACCCAGTCACGCACCGTGCGTGCCCGCGAGGGCTGCGCCGAGTTCACCTACTACGGCGGCGCCACGATCATTCTCGATCCGTTGGGCGGCATTCGGTATGCGGTGGTCAAGAGCCTGATGAATGACCAACGCCTGGAACGCCGCCGGGCCTTTCTTCTTGGCGAGTCGGGCCAGCATTACTGGACGGTGGACAGCGGCGTGTATCAACCCCGCCCGCAGATGTTCCAGCTGCTTCACCACACGCCGGACGAGGCGGCGAGTGCGAAGGACACGGCTGACTCCTCACACCTCAAAAAAAGGACGATTCAGATGACTGACATAACGGCTGCAAGTGCTCGCGAGTTTTTGGCTCAGTTGAACTTGCCTGAGGTCAATGCACGTGAATGGGGGTTCTCCCCGGAAGAGAATCCGCCTTTTCAATTGGAAGCGACGCAAAAACAAGCCGTCGTCGCCGGATCGGACGTGGTGACATTCGCACCAGAAGTCTCAGTCGCGCATCGGGAGGAGATTCTTAATTGTGCGTTGATAGCGCAATGGACTGCCGACCGGGATACCGATCAGAGCAGCAATATCGTCGCTTGGTACAACCGGTATTTCGAGGTCTTGGGCATCTTGGGTTGGGTCGTCACCGGCCAACAATTCAAGGTCGACGAAGCGCAGGGTACGGGTGTGGAAGTTCACGAAGCCATTTTAAAAGTCGCGACCGCGTTGCTTGCCGGCTCGACGGGCCTCGGGCTGGTGGTTGCGGCGCTTGAGGCCATGAAATCGATGGACTCTGAGTCACCGTGGATAAAGATCTTCGATCGCGAAAGCCAGAAAAAGAAAGTCACGGCGTTCCGGATGGCCGGCGTGGAAGAGGACCCCCATGGGCAATTGACCGTCTCTCTGATTGCATTCGTCCTGGATGCTTCCAGCGTTGTGAATCAGATATTGTTTTTCAAGATACGGACGAACGAAGCCCGCTTCGAGCACTGTTCTGCTAATGCCTCGATTAACAGCCGTCTGCTGGACAGCATTCGCCAGGATCTGCATGACAATGTAGAGGGTCGCGCCAAGAACTTCCTGAGCTCAAAGAATTTGCCCAAGACTCAGCATGGCGCGTAAGCCTCCGTAAACAGTGCGACTGATCTTCGATCAGGCCGGCACCACATCGCTGCCTTCAACCAGCAGCATCCGGTACTCCGCGCCCTTGAAACGGTGCTCGCGGGCCTGTTGATACGCCGGGCTGTTGTACCAGGCCCGGGCGGCGTCCATGTCGGGAAAACGCAGGATCGCGACACCTTCCGCCGATGGGCCTTCAAGCACATCGAGTTGGCCATAGAAGGCGAGACGGGTGATGTCGTGGCCGGTGCGGGCGGCCGGGGCCTTTTCGGCGTATTGCTGCATTTGCGCGGCGTCGGTGGTGACTTCGCGGATGAAAATGACGTAAGCGGACATGCTCAAAGCCTCTGTAAAGGGCAAACGAAGGGTTTCAACTCGGCGGGAGAGGGCGGGCGAACACCCAAGGTGTCGCCCGATCCCCCGTGCGGCATTGTGCGGCTCAGCGCAGGGCTTCGACTATCGCTTTGGCCAGCGCCCCGCCCGACGCCGGGTTCTGGCCGGTCAGCAAGCGACCGTCGACCACGATATTTTCCTGCCAGACCGGCGCTGCGGAAAACTCGGCGCCTTCGGCACGCAAGGCATCTTCCAGGTTGAACGGTACATCGGCCTGGGCGTAACCGGACTCTTCTTCGTTGGAGAAGGACGTCAACTGACGGCCCTGGACCAGTGGCGTGCCGTCCGCCAACTTGACCCCCAGGAAAGCCGCCGGGCCGTGGCACACAGCGGCGACCAGTTTGCCGCCGTTCCAGGCGCGTTCGACGGCGCGTTTCACGTCGGGGTCGTTGGCGATATCGACCATCGGGCCGAGGCCACCGGGGAAGAAGATCGCGTCGTAGTCCAGGACGTCGACTTCCGACAGCTTGCGGCTGCGAGACATGCGCCGGATGGCATCGCTGTTGCGGAACGCCAGTTGCGCCGGATCGCTTTCGTCGTAGCCGTCTTCCGGCGGGGTGCCGCCCAGTGGCGAGGCGTATTCGACGGCGACGCCCGCTTCGGCGAAGACTTCGTACGGGTGAGCGACTTCCGGGAAGAAGTACCCGGTGCGACGGTTATTCGGGCCGATTTCAGCGGCGTTGGTCAGGATAAACAGGACGTGTTTGATGCTCATGATCGGTTCCTCGAAGTGAGTGATTGAACGCTGGGTGGCCATTGCTTTTTGCTTGGGCCCACTATGCGTGTCGCTCACATATTCAAGAAATTTACTTGTTCTATTTTAGATATTCATAGAGGAAGATAACTGCCTGAACGGAACCAAACCTGGGTGAGGCATGCGCTACGATCTGAATCTGTTACCGGTGTTCATTGCGCTCATGGAGGAACGCAGCGTCACCCGTGCCGCTGGCCGACTCGGCATGACCCAGCCGGCGCTGTCGAATGCCCTGAATCGGCTGCGGGACACCTTGCGCGATCCGCTGTTTATCCGCGAACGCTACGGCATCAAGCCCACGCAGTTTGCCGAGGAAATCGCCCCGGTGATCGTCGAGAGCCTGGCCCGGCTGGATGACGTGCTGGTGGGGCGTCAACATTTCGATCCCGCCACCGCCACCCGCCAGTTCACCCTCGCGCCGAACAGTTTTGTCGAGATTGTGCTGATCCCGAGCCTAATCGCCAAGCTCCGCCAGTTGGCGCCGGGGATCAAGGTGTCGCTGACGCCTTATGGCAATGACCTGGCGGAGACCGGGGTGATTTCCGGCACCACCGACATGGTGCTGGGCCGCATCATCGAACCGCCCGACAACCTGGTGATCCAGCACGTGATGGACGACAGCCTCGCCTGTGTGGTGCGCATTGATCATCCCGACGTCGACGACAGCTTGTCACGGGAACAATACGAGCAGATGCGCCACGTCAATGTGCTGCCGCCGGGTCGACTGCGCGCCGGGGTGTTCCAGGCCCTGGAACGGCAGGGCTTGCGCCGTGAACTGGCGATTTCCGTGACGCATTTCCTCGCCGTACCGGAGATCATCGCCGTCACCGATTACTGCGCGACCTTGCCGCGGCTTATCTGCAATCAGATCGCCAACGACCCACGGCTCAAGGTGCTGCCATCGCCCGTGGACCTGGGCACCTTCCCGGTGGACATGGCCTGGCACGTTCGCTACCGCAACGACCCCGCGCACCAGTGGTTTCGCCAGTTACTGGTGGAAACGGCGACGGAGCTGACAGGGCGCGGTTGAGTCAGCGATTTTTCGAGTCCTCGGGCCGCTTCTTCAAGCGGTAGGCCAGCGCCGGTCGGGTCATGCCCAGCAGGCGCGCGGCTTCCGAGACATTGTGCTGGGCACGCTCCATGGCGCCCTGGAGCAACTGATCTTCGAGGTTATCCAGGCTGACGCCGAGATCGAGCAAGCGCTCCACCCACTCAGCCTCCGGTTGCAGCTGCTGGCTGACCAGGTGACCTTCGCTGGACAAGCCGATGCTCAGGGCTTCGACCGACAGGTGCGGGAACAGCGCTTCCACGGAGATGCTCTGGTTGGTGTCGGTGATGATCACGCCGCGCTCGATAAGGTTTTCCAGTTCGCGAATATTGCCTGGCCAGTCGTAGCGCAGGCACGCCTCGCTGGCGCGGTCGGAGAGGCCGAGGGTTTTTTTCTGGTAGCTGAGGTGGAGTTTTTCCAGGAAGTGTTCGATCAGCAGCGGGATGTCTTCGCGTCGGTCTCGCAGGGCGGGAATGCGCACCGGATAAACGTTCAATCGGTAGTAGAGATCGGCGCGAAAACGCCCGTCCTTGACCGCTTGCCCGAGGTCTTCGTGGGTGGCGCCGATCACTCGCACATCGACATGCCGCGTCTGACTGTCGCCGACCCGTTCCAGCTCACCCTCCTGCAATACCCGCAGCAAACTGGCTTGGGCCCGTGGGGTGAGTTCGATGATTTCATCGAGGAACAAGGTGCCGCCGTGGGCCCGTTCGAAGCGGCCCATTCGCGATTGCTGCGCCCCGGTGTACGCGCCTTTTTCCACACCAAACAATTCGGCCTCGATCAGGTCCGGGCTGATTGCCGCGCAGTTCAAGGCAATGAAAGGCCCGCCGGCGCGCTCACTGCGCAGGTGCAGGCTACGGGCGATGACTTCCTTGCCGACGCCGGTCTCGCCCAGCAGCAGGACCGACGCCTTGCCCGGCGCCACCTTGTCGATCAGGTCACAGGTCTTGCGGTAGTTGGCCGAGCGGCCGATGCCGTAGAACTGGCCGGCGCGCAGTTGCAGGCGTTGATTCATGTTGTCGACTTGCAGTTGCAGGGTGCGCAACTCGTCGATGATTGGATCGCTCTGGAAATAGCGCATGAACGTCTCGGCATCGTCCCATTCTTCTGCCGGTTTGCCGATGATGCGGCAGAGGGTGTCGCCGCAGCCGCGGCACGTGACTTCCTTGTAGATGATCTGCCGGCCAATGAAAAATGACGAATAACTGATCGCATAGCCGAGCAAGGTCCAGCAGATCGGCTGGTGCGAATGCAGCTGTTCGCTCTGGTGGTTTTCCACCTCGAACGAGTCGATCCATTCGATATCGGCGTAGAAGGTGCCGGCCTCGATATCGATGTCCATGACGATGGGGCGAACCTTGACCATGCCCTTGAGCGAGTGCAGTTGCGGCCCGATCAAGAACATGTCGATATCGCTGCCGTTCGGCCGTAACTTGCGCGCTAACTCGGCATCTTTGAGCCCGGACTGGTAGCCCAGCCGGAGGAAAAATCCCTTGGCACGTTCCTCGCCAATCATCTCGATCAGCTCGCGGCGAAACGACGCCATGGCCGACACTTGCATCAGCAGCATGCGCTGCTCATCCAGCCAGATCTTGCCTTCACTGCCGAGGAAATGAATGCGATCGGTCAGGTCCTTGAGCAACGCGGAATGCTCCGACGCTCGGTACTTCATGGTCATGCAAACGCACCCCTATGTCTTTTTGTAGTGGGGATGACACGACTCCCTGGGCTCAGGCTATGGCCCTGAAGGCGTCGCGGTCAGAACATTCGCGGCGGCTCATTCCGCGAAAAATCCTTATATAGAACGGCCTGAAATTCCCTCGAAAGTCAAATTTCTCAACGCTTTGACCATTTGATAAAGCGCCAAGGCGTGAACTGATCAAATGATCAAAGCGGGATTCGAAATCCTGCGCCTGAATGCATCGCCCTGGTATGGCAAATAATTTTTAACTTACTGTTTTTATTGACTAAAAAACCAATCTAAATCGACTTTCAGTGCACTGGCACCCTAGTTGCTCTGTACCCCTGCATAACGATAAGGGAGTACCCGAGCATGAACCAACCTGGCAACACCTTCGAACAAATGCCGCGCTACGTCCGTGTCCGCAGCGGGCCCGACGATGCCTTTGTCGAATTCGATTTCTCCATCGGTTATCCCGAGCTGTTTGTCGAACTGGTGCTGCCGCATCCAGCCTTCAAGCAGTTCTGCGAAAGCCATCAGGTGCAACACATGGACGCGCAGATGTCCGACGCCCTCGACGCCGATGCGCGCAAGTGGCGCTACGGCGAATCCCGCGACCTTGAATGACCTGCCCACGCCGCTAAAACAACAACTACAGGAGTCCACTCCATGAGTGTCGAGATCAAGACGACCACCGTCGAGACGATCCGCAACACCTTCAGCCACACCCGTCGCCGCTTTGGCGACAAGGTGGCCAGTCGTTACCAGGAAGCCAGTTTCGACATCGAGTCGGCGACCAACTTTCATTACCGGCCGCTGTGGCAGCCGGACAAATTGCTCAACGACGCGACCCGCACGGCGGTGGTCATGGCCGACTGGTACGCGGTCAGCGACCCGCGCCAGTACTACTACGGTGCCTACGTCCAGGCGCGGGCCAAGATGCAGGAAAACGCCGAGCACGATTACGCCTTCTGCGAGAAACGCGACATGCTCGCCGGCCTCTCGGCGCACAACATTCAGCTGATCAGCTCGCTGTTGCTGCCGCTGCGCCACGCCGAGCTGGGCGCGAACATGAACAACAGCAACATCGCTGCCGACGGCTTTGGCACCAGCGTCACGCAGATGCACATGTTCCAGGCCATGGATCGACTGGGCATCGCCCAATACCTGTCGCGGATTGGCTTGATGCTCGACAACGGCGACGTCCTGCTCCTGGCCCAGGCCAAGCAGCAGTGGCTGAACGCGCCGGCCTGGCAGGGCTTGCGCCGCTACGTGGAGGACACCCTGGTGGTGCGCGACTGGTTCGAATTGACCGTGGCGCAAAACGTGGTCAGCGATGGCCTGGTGTATCCGCTGCTGTTCCACAAGCTCGACGAACAACTCTCGGCCAACGGCGCCGGCCAGGTCGGCATGCTCACCGAGTTCATGCGCTTGTGGTTCGCCGAGAGCCAGCGCTGGGTCGATGCGCTGCTCAAGACCGTGATCAACGAAAGCGCTGGCAACAAGGCCCTGGTGGAAAGTTGGGTGGATCGCTGGAGCCAGCGCGCCGTCGATGCACTGCGGCCGCTCGCCGGCCTGGGCCTGGAGGAGGCCGCGCTGGATGCGGTCTGCAGCGAGTTCGCCGCACGCCTGAAGAAGGTCGGCCTGAGCGGGGTGAAGCCATGACTTCCCTGGTGTACATCAACCTGCAAGACACCGATTACGCCCGGGCGATTGTCGAGGCCATCGTGCAGGACAACCCCCACGTCGAGATCCAGCACCAGCCGTCGATGATCCGCATCGAGGCCCCGGGGCGCCTGGACATCCGCCGCGACACCGTGGAGCAGATCACCGGCAGCCCGTGGGACATCCAGGAAATGCTGATGTACGTGATCACCCTGGGCGGCAACGTCGAGGAAGAAGACGACAGCTTTTCGCTGCACTGGAACAACTGACCGCCGTCAGCCTTTGCCCGATAACAAGCAGTGTGGAGAGCCATCATGGCCGTGAAGAAACGCCTTAATGCCAAAGAAAAATACCGTTGCATGACCCGTGACCTCGACTGGGAGCCGAGCTACCAGAGCCACGAGGACATCTACCCGCACGAACGTTTCGAAGGGATCAAGATCACCGACTGGGACAAGTGGGAAGACCCGTTCCGCCTGACCATGGACACCTACTGGAAATACCAGGCCGAGAAAGAGAAAAAACTCTACGCGATCTTCGATGCGTTCTCGCAAAACAACGGCCACACCACGCTGTCGGACGCCCGTTACGTCAATGCGTTGAAGTTGTTCCTGTCCGGTGTCACACCGCTGGAATACCAGGCCTATCAGGGTTTCGCCCGGGTTGGCCGGCAGTTCAGCGGCGCCGGCGCGCGCATCGCCTGCCAGATGCAGGCCATCGATGAACTGCGCCACGTGCAGACTCAGATTCACGCCATGAGTCACTACAACAAGCACTTCAACGGCCTGCATGATTTCGCCCATATGCACGACCGCGTGTGGTTCCTCTCGGTGCCGAAATCCTTCTTCGAGGATGCGCGCACCGCCGGCCCGTTCGAGTTCCTCACGGCGATCTCGTTCTCCTTCGAGTACGTGCTGACCAACCTGTTGTTCGTGCCCTTTATGTCCGGCGCGGCGTTCAACGGCGACATGGCCACGGTGACCTTCGGTTTCTCGGCGCAGTCCGACGAAGCCCGGCACATGACCCTGGGCCTGGAAGTCATCAAGTTCCTGCTCGAACAGCACGAAGACAACGTGCCCATCATCCAGCGCTGGATCGACAAGTGGTTCTGGCGCGGTTATCGCCTGCTGACGCTGGTGGGGATGATGATGGACTACATGCTGCCGAACAAAGTCATGTCCTGGTCCGAAGCCTGGGGCGTGTATTTCGAAGAGGCGGGCGGGGCGCTGTTCAAGGACCTGGAACGCTACGGCATCCGTCCGCCGAAACACGTCGAAGAGGCCAACATCGGCAAGGATCACGTCAGCCACCAGGCCTGGTCGATCTTTTACCAGTACAGCCAGGCGACCAATTTCCACACGTGGATGCCCACTGACGAAGAGCTGGACTGGCTGTCGTCCAAGTACCCGGACACCTTCGACAAGATCTATCGCCCACGTTTCGAGCACTGGCGGGCGCTGCAAGAGAAGGGCGAGCGTTTCTACAACCCGACCCTGCCGATGCTGTGCCAGATCTGCCAGATCCCGCTGGGGTTCAGCGAACCGGATGACCCGACCACCCTCAGCCATCGCAGCGTCGAGCACGAGGGCGAGCGCTATCACTTCTGCTCCCAGGGCTGCTGCGACATTTTCGAGTACGAGCCGACCAAGTACATCCAGGCCTGGCTTCCGGTGCATCAGATCCTGCAAGGCAACTGCGGCGGGGCGGATGTCGAGTCCATCGTGCGCGACTACTACAACATCAATCCCGGCCAGGACAACTTCGAATACCTGGGCTCCGCCGAACATCGCCGCTGGCAGGACTGGCACCCGAACGATCGCAACAGCACACCGGACCCGGACCTGCTGAAAGCCAGCTGACGCCGCCTGCCCCTGTGGGAGCGAGTCTGCTCGCGAAAGCGCTGCAACAGGTGCTGGCCTCTTCGCGAGCAGGCTCGCTCCCGCATCACAACCGACAAGAATAAGGACACGATCATGCCCGTGACTGCCATCGGCGCCTATGACGCCCAACCCCTGGATTGCCAGGCCAATTTCAACGGCCTGCAACTGGTGTACCTGTGCTGGGAACGGCACCTGATGTACTGCGCGCCGTTTACCTTTCCGCTGCCGCCGGCGATGCCGTTCGGCGACTTCATCGAACAGGTGGTCAAGCCGGCCATTTCGCACCACCCGGATGCGCCACGGGTGGATTTCAGCCAGGCAGCATGGCGCCTCAACAATCAAGCGTTCACCCCGGACAACGGGGCAAGCCTGATCGCCAATGGCATCGACCACAAAAGCCTGCTGCACCTCGATACGCCTGGCTTGAACGGCATTGCCGGCACTTTCAACTGAGGACGCGGTGATGAGCTACCAAGTAACCATCGAACCCACCGGGGAGCAGATCGAAGTGGAGGAGGGCCAGACCATCCTCCAAGCCGCGCTGCGCCAGGGTGTCTGGCTGCCGTTCGCCTGTGGCCATGGCACGTGCGCCACGTGCAAGGTTCAAGTCCTCGAAGGCGAAGCCGACCTGGGCGCGGCGTCGTCATTCGCGCTGATGGACATGGAGCGCGATGAAGGCAAGGTCCTGGCCTGTTGCGCAATTCCCTGCAGCGACATGGTGATCGAAGCGGACATCGACGCCGACCCGGATTTTCTCGGGCACCCGGTCGAGGACTATCACGCGGTGGTCAGCGCCCTGGTCGACCTCTCGCCGACCATCAAGGGTGTGCACCTCAAGCTTGATCGGCCGATGGCCTTCCAGGCCGGGCAGTACATCAACCTGCAATTGCCTGGGATCGAAGGTACGCGGGCGTTTTCCCTGGCGAACCCGCCGAGTCGCGCGGATGAGGTTGAATTGCACGTACGCCGGGTCGAGGGCGGCGCGGCCACCGGGCTGATCCATGACCAGTTGAAAGTCGGCGACGGCGTCGAGCTGTCCGGACCCTACGGGCAGTTTTTCGTGCGCACTTCGCAGAGCGGCGATCTGATTTTCATCGCCGGCGGTTCGGGGCTGTCGAGCCCGCAGTCGATGATTCTCGACCTGTTGCAGTCCGGTGATACGCGACAGATCGTGCTGTTCCAGGGCGCGCGCAATCGCGCCGAACTCTACAACCGCGAGCTGTTCGAGGCGCTGGCGCGGGACTACCCGCATTTCAGCTACGTGCCGGCCCTCAGCCAAGCGGCTGACGACACCGAATGGACCGGGTTCAAGGGCTACGTGCATGACGCCGCCAAGCAGCATTTCGAGGGTCGGTTCAGCAGCCGCAAGGCTTACCTGTGCGGGCCGCCGATCATGATCGATTCGGCCATCACCTGCCTGATGCAAGGACGGCTGTTCGAACGCGACATCTTTATGGAGCGGTTCTACAGCGCCGCCGACGGTGCCAGCGAAAGCACCCGCTCGGCGCTGTTCAAACGGATCTGATTTCACCGTTGCAACACTGGCTGCCCCGCTGATCCCGCCGGGATCGGCAGGGAGCCGGCTGACTATAAAAACAACAAAAGGTCATCGACTATGAAAGCAGCAACAGCGCCTTACCTTCGTCACCTGTGCCACACCGGCATGAGCGTGTTGACCGTGGTCAGTGTCGGGGTCAACGCCACCGAGGGTGGCGGGTCTTCGTACCCCATGGGCTCGGAAAACTACCTGTCCGGGGCCATGCCGCCACCAGGCTTGTATTCACAGTTTTTTGTTGAGCACTATGAGGCCGACTCCCTGCGGGACAATCGCGGAAACAAAGTCCCGGTGGATTTCCGGGTCCGGGCCAACGTTGTCGCGCCGCGGTTGATTTGGGTCACCGAACAACAGGTGTTGGGTGGCAACCTGGGGTTCCACGTGATCGCGCCGCTGGTGGACCTCAAGGTTGAACTCAACGGCCAGTCGCAGAGCAAGCAGGGCTTGGGCGACCTGATCTTCGGACCGGCCCTGGGTTTTCATCACAGCGACAAACTGCACAGCATCCTCGCCCTGGATTTCATCGCCCCGACCGGTGACTACGACAAGGGTGACTTGACCAATATCGGGCGCAATTACTGGGCGGTCGAGCCGGTGTTGGCGGTGTCCTACATCGACCCGAACGGGCTCAACGTCGACGCCAAGACCATCTATGACTTCAACCTGCGTAACAACGCCACCGATTACCGCTCGGGCCAGGAGTTTCACGTGGATTACGCCGTGGGCTGGGGCTTGGGCAACGGCTGGGTGGTGGGCGCCGGCGGCTACTTCTACCGGCAAACCACGGACGATCGGCAAAACGGCGAGCGCATTGAAGACAACAAGGGCCGGGCGTTCGCCATCGGCCCATCGATCAAGTACACCAGTAACAAGGGCTGGTTCCTGACCGCCAAGTGGCAGCAAGAAACCCAGGTGCGTAACCGCGCCGAGGGTGAGGCGTATTGGGTCAAGTTGACCGTGCCCTTTTAACCGGAGCGTTGAACGCTGCGCCCCTGTTGGGGTGCAGCGTCATGCCCGACTCACTTCAAGACCAGCATCCGATAAACCCCGCCCTCGCTTTCGATCCCGTGGGTGTCATGGGTGAAGCCGGGGAACGAGGTGTCGAAGGCTTCCAGCGCCTTGAGGTAAGCGAGCAACGGCCCGTCGGCGGCCCCGGCGTTTTCCCCGGGCATCAGCAAGGGAATGCCAGGCGGGTAGGGCACGATGCCGGTGGCGGCGATGCGCCCGGCGGCTTCCTCCAAAGTGACCCGCTCGATGTCGTTGCGCACCAGTTTCTCGTAAGCCTCCACCGGGCTGAACTCGGCCTTGGGCAGGGTGCCGAAGGCCTGGGCCATGTTGTAGGTGGTCTTGTGTTTTTTCATCGCGGCAAAGATGTCGTCGGCCAGGTCCTTGAGGCCCATGCCGGCGTAGCGGGTTTGATGGGCAGCCAGCAGATCCGGCAGGCACAACTCAAGCTCGACGTTGTCGTCATAGTCGCGCTTGAAGTCGAGCAGGGCGTTGACCAGGGTGCCCCATTTACCCTTGGTGATGCCGATGGAGAACAGGAACAGGATGGTGAAGTCAGTGGTTTTCTCGACCACGATGCCCTGGCGCCCGAGGTACGCCGTAAGTACGCACGCCGGGATACCCGAGGCCAGCAGATTGCCGTCGTCGCCCATGCCGGGGCTGAGCACCGAGACCTTGATCGGGTCCAGCATGCAGTAGCCGTCCTCGATATCACCGAAACCGTGCCAGACCTCATTGGGGTGCAGGACCCAGCAGTTCGGCTCGGTTTTCAGCAGTGCCGGGTCCACTTCATGGAACGGCACCGTGGCGTTGCCGACCTGTACCGTCGGCGGCTGCCAGCAGGTGAAGAACCAGTCGTTCTTGCTCAGCATCTCGTTGTGCATGCGCGAGATGACTTGGCGGAAGGCAACGGCTTCTTCGATGGACTCGCTGGTGAGGATCTGCCCGCTCGGCGCTTCCATCATCGCCGAGCTGACGTCGCAGGAGGCCATGATCGCGTAGTTGGGCGAGGTCGAGGCGTGCATCATGAACGACTCGTTGAAACGCCCGTGCTCGATCGGGTTGCGCCCGTTACGCACGTGGATCATCGAAGCCTGGGACAGGGCCGCCAGCAATTTGTGGGTCGACTGGGTGGCAAACACCGTGGGCTTGGATGCGTCGTGATCGTCCGGGCTGCCGTGCATCGCGTGGCGTTCGCGGTACAGCGGGTTGAACCGCGCATAGCCGTACCAAGCCTCGTCGAAATGCAAGCGGTCGACGCTCTGGCCCAGCAGTTCTTCGACGCGGGTGACGTTGTAGGTCAGGCCGTCATAGGTCGAATTGGTGACGATGGCATGGACCGGCGTCGGGTCAATGCCTTGCTTGACCAGCGGATTGTTGGCGATAGCAGCTTTCACGCCTTCGGCGCTCAATGTTTGCGGAAGGATCGGACCGATGATGCCGAAGCGATTGCGGGTTGGCACCAGGTAAGTCGGAATCGCCCCGGACAGGGTCATCGCATGCTCGGCGGACTTGTGGCAATTGCGGTCGCACAGGGCAATCTGATTGCGCGTGACGCTGGCCATCAGGATCACCCGGTTGGAGGTCGACGAGCCGTTGGTCACGTAATAAGTGCGATGCGCGCCGAAGACCTTGGCCGCATAACGCTCGCCCTGGCCGATCGGGCCACTGTGATCAAGCAACGAACCCAGTTCGCCGACGGAGATCGACAGGTCGGAACGCAGCAGGTTTTCCCCGAAAAACTCGTAGAAGGCGCGCCCGGCGGTGCTCTTCAAGAATGCCGTGCCCCCGGCATGGCCGGGGGTGTGCCACGAATATTCATAGGAGCGGGAGAACTTCACCAGCGCGCCGAACATCGGTGGCAGCGCGGCCTGGCGATAGCGCTCGATGGCCGCCAGGATCCGCCCGCTGAGAAAGCGGCTGGTGTCCTCGGGCAACCAGATAAAGTCGTCGGCATGCTGCATGACGATCAGCGGAATGCTCGATGCGGTGCTGCGGTCGCTGATCAGGAACACCGGCACCCGGGTGTTGCGCTCGCGCAGGCTGGTCAGCAGCTTGATGCATTGTTCGTGGCCTTCGCTGGTGTCCATTTCCCAGCTGAGCAGCACGCACTGGATGGCCGGGTCCGAGCGCAGGATGGAAGTGGCATCGCTCAGGCTTTCCGACGCCAGCACATGCACGGCCCGTTCTTCCACGTCGTTGACCAACTGTTGCAGGGCGCGACCGAATACCGTGCGTTTGTCCGGCGGGCTGCTGACCAACAGCGTCAACATGCCGAGGGTGTGTCTATATTCCGTCATGGTCGAAACTCCAGAGTGGCGGTGTTCAAGCTGTTCACCGGCAGCGGCTCGCCCGTGATGTGCTGCGCGCTGACCGTCTGCGTCGGCACGCTGTTATTCAGCGCTTCGAGGCGGATCAAACGGTTATTGACGAAACCGAACAGCGTGTAGCCGAAGATGGTCGCGACGCCGCCGAGCATCAGCGCTTGCTCGCCCGAACTGTAGAGCGCCAGGTAGCTGTAGGCCGCCGCGACCCAGGCAATGATGTTGGTGATCAGCGCTTTGCGCGGCGGCACGTTGGACACTTTTTGCATGGTCAGCAGGGCGGCCATGGACAGGATGTACGGCACCAGGTTGGTGACCACCGCGAGGTTGACCAGGGTGTCGAATTGCTTGCTGAGGTTCGGGCTGATGGTCAGGAAACCCAGCGCCGTCTGCGCCGCCAGCAGCACTAGCATGCCGACAATGGGCGTCCCGGCCTTGTTGACTTTGGCGAAGATCGGCACGAAATAGCCGGTGTCCGCCGAGCTCTTGTAGACCTGGGCGATGGTGAATTGCCAACCCAGCAACGAGCCGACGCAGGCCAGTACCATCATCCCCATGACGATATCGCCGATCATCGGGTTGAACATCTTGGCGAACACCAGCCCGAACGGCGCCGTGGACGCCGCCAGTTCCGGGTTATTGACGATGCCGGCGATGACGTTGGTGGACACGATGTAGATCACCGCAGCCCCCAGGGTGCCGCCGAGCACCGCAATCGGTACGTTCTTCTCGGGGTTCTCCACGGCGTCGGTGTTGGCGCAGGCCGACTCCAGGCCGAGGAAGGCCCACAAGGTGATCGCCACCGAAGCGCCGGCGGCTTCGAACCAGCCCATGTCGTGGGGGTTCCAGCCGGCGGCGTAGATGCTGCTGTCGAACCAGAACCAGCCCACCGTCGACACCAGCACCACTGGCGCAATCACGCCCCAGACCGTGATCGCGCCGATACGGCCGGTAATTCGCGCGCCACCGAAGTTGGCGAACGTGGTAAGCCACAGCAAGGCGATGGTCGACAGGCCGACTTGCATGGAGTCGAGCTTGATGTGGAACAGTTCCTGGATGTAACCGACGGCGGTAATGCTGATCGCCACGTTGGCAATCAACAGCGAAAGGCCGTAGGTGTAGTTGGTGATGTAGTTGCCGGCCTTGCCGAAGGTGTATTCGGCATAGCCACCCATGCCGCCGGTCTTGCGACTGAGCATCCCGCACCGGGCGAAGGCATAGGCCAGCGCCAGTGAGCCGGTGGCGGTCACCAGCCAGGAAAGAATCGAGATGGCGCCCACTTCTGCCAGCTTCGAGGGGAGCAACACGATGCCTGAGCCCAACATGTTGACGGCGGTCAACATCGTCAGTTGCCCCACGGTCATTTTCTTCGCGACTGACATTCCGTTGCCTCATTCGATTGCGTTGGGGGAACCTTAGCTATAGCAAAGGTTTGAAATGTCGCAAGAAATTGGCAAGAGGCCATCATCCGGGACGGCTAGCGTCTAGTGATCTGCGTCGGTGCTGTGGGCCAAGATACTGTTCAAAGGCTAGTGTGGCGGGGGAGGTGTCGTGCATGCCGCCGCCTAATCAGCAATGCTCAAGTCTCGATTTCATTCACAAAGGTTTGATTGGCCGCGACAGCGGCGACTCACTCAAACGCATTGAATCCCATCATCAAGCCAAAAATCATCAACACGCTGCCGGTGAGCCGTTTGCCCCAGACCGCCGCACCGGGTTTGGCCAAGCGCTTGGCCATGGATCTGGCGGTCAATGCGTAAGCGCTTGACACCAGCAGCTTGATCAAGACGAACAGCAGGATCAGCGATAGCAGTGACCCGAGCTGCGCCTGCTGCGGGTTGCCGACGAATTGCGGCAGCAGCGAGGAGAAAAACAGAATCGCCTTGGGATTGCTGATGCCGACCATGAACGATTTACCCCAGAGTATCGGCATGGGTTCGCGGGGCGCCGTGTTTGCGCTGTTAACGCGTTTGCTCTGGGCCAGTAGCAACTGCTGGAACCCCAGCCACAGCAGGTAAACCGCCCCGGCGAACTTGACCAGGGTGAAGACCCTTGGATTAGCCATCAATAACGCATCGATACCCAGCAGCGAGCAGCTGGCAAGCACCGCGATAGCGACCAGGTCCCCGGTGAGAATCCACACGGCACGGCTTGGGCCATACACCAGCGCATTGTTGATCAGGAAAATCGTCGACGGCCCGGGCGAGCCCACCTGGAGCACGGCGATGAGCGCAAAAAGTAAATAGTCTGTGAGCGACATGAGGCACCCGTGAATGAATTCAGCAAGAAGAAGTCGCTACGGTAGGTGTAAAGTGGTTTACAGGGCAGGGCCATTTGAGCGGGTTTCGCATAGACCATTATGAGCAAAGGTAAATTCACCTCCGGCATCGATCTGCCACTGCCCGTGGACGGCAGCGGCGCCACCAAGCAAGAGCGGGCCTACCAGGCACTGCGGGATGCGATCCTCAACGGCCTGCTGCCCGGAGCCGAACGCTTGCCGTCGACCCGGGTCCTCGCGCAGCGCTGGGGGATTGCCCGGGGCACTGTTGAAACGGTGTTCGAGCGTTTGCAGCTTGAGGGCTACATCATCCGTAAAGTCGGTTCCGGCAGTCTGGTCAGCGCGGTCATCCCCGACAGTTACTTGAAAGCGGTGAAGGGCACGCGCGCCGCCGTGCCGCACCCTGATACGCCGGCACCGGTGCGGCCGGGGCGCGAGTACCAAGCCCAAGTGGGCGTGCCCTTTGTCGCGCGCCTGGCCAATCCGCAGCTGATTTCCCCGGTTGAATGGGCGGCGCATCTGCAACGGGCCATGGCGGCGATGAGTCCCGAGCAGATGTGCAGCGTCGAACCCCAAGGGGCGTTAGTCCTGCGGGAGCAGATCGCCCGCTATTTGCGCCTGCATCGCGGGATCGACTGTCATGCCGAGCAATTGCTGATCACCAACGGCATCCGCCATGGCATTGATCTGGTGGCGCGCTGTGTGCTGGAAACGGGTGACTTCGTGTGCGTCGAAGACCCCGGCTACCCGGCGGTTCACCGGATTTTCGAAGAGGCGGGCGCCCGGTTGCGCTACGTGCCTATCGATCAGGAGGGCATCGATCTGCGCGGCCTGCCTGATTCGTCCGAGTGCCGCCTGGCCTACGTCACCCCGGCGCATCAGTCGCCGCTGGGAGTGATCATGTCCGCCACGCGGCGCCTGGAACTGCTGGATTGGGCGCAGCGCCAGGGCGCCTGGATCATCGAAGACGATTACGACAGCGAATTCAACTACCAAAGCGCGCCATTGCCGGCGCTGAAATCCATCGACTCGATGCAGCGCGTGGTGTACTGCGGCAGTTTCAATCAGGCGCTGTTTTCCAACCTGCGCCTGGGTTACTTGCTGGCACCGCCGCAGTTGCACCATCAAATCCTGGCTTTGTGGCACCGGGTCGGCCGCAGTGTCGGCGTGTCCGAGCAACTGGGGCTGGCGGAGTTTATGCGCGGTCCCGGTTTTCTGCGGCATCTGCGCCGTTCTCGCCTGGAATATCAAACGCTGCGCAATATTGTGCTCGACACCCTGATGGCTGAAGCGCCCGGGCGCTATCGCATCAGCGGTGAGCACGCCGGGTTTCACCTGATTCTCTGGCCATTGCCCGAGCAGGACGAACAGGCGTTGATAGAGGGCGCGCAGAAGGTGGGGCTAACCCTTCAGCCACTTCGCCAGTCCTGTCGCGAGATCAAACTAGCCCCGGCCTTTGTCCTGGGTTTCGCAGCGCTGAGCCGCGCCCAGGCGAAAAACGCGGCGCGCAAACTGGCGCAGTTGCTGCGTTGACTCGGTTCCAACAGGCGCGGCGCTCAGCCGTGCCGCGCGTGGATCGGCACCGGGCGATGCTTGAGCATGCCGCCGCTGCGTTGGTTCAGCGCTGCGGTCATTTCCGCGAGGATCGCCGTGGCGATGATTTCCGGTGTATCGCCGCCGATGTCGAGGCCGATGGGGTAGTGCAGGCGTTCCCGCGCAGGTAACGCGGTCTTCTGTGTCGCGATGTCGTCGAGCAACCGTTCGGTGCGCTCCCGTGGACCGAGTTGGCCGACGTATAGCGGATTGCCGCGCAGCACACCGTCCAGCCAGTGAAGATCCTGGCTGTAGCTGTGCGTCATGATCGCCACCAGCGCGCCGTCAATCAGCCCATGCAGGGCGAAGGGCGCTTGAGTGTCCACTTGCAGCACGGCATCCGCTTTGGGGAAGCGTTCGGCGCGGGCGAAGTGGGCCCGGCCGTCGACCACCGTCACGTGCCAATCCAGCAGCTTGGCCATGTGCACCAGCGGCTGGGCATCGTGGCCGGCGCCGAATATCACCAGCCGGCGTTGCGGCGCCAGGTATTCGCAGAACACTTCGATCTCGCCCCGGGCATCGCGGTAGTGGCGCAACGACGAACGCCCCTGTCTGAGGGTGTCGTTCAGGTCTGCGCGAACCCGGGCGTCAAGTTGCGCATCAAGCAGGCGGCTGGGGTCGGGATGATCCGGGTGCAACAACAGGCGCTCGCCCACCCGGACCCGAGCATGGCGGTAATGGGCGATCACCGTGGCCTGTGCGCCGGCGTGACCGCTGGTACGCACCTGGCGCATCAGGTCGAGCAGTGGCAGCGCATGCTCAGCGCTGTGACGTTCGAGCAGCACGTATACGGTGCCGTTGCAGCCCAGGCCGAAGGTCAGCTCGGCATCCTCGTCGCCACCATCGTCCAGGGTGGCGGTGCTGTAACGGCGGATCACCGCATCGCCGCGCTCGGTCAGCCACCAGGCTTTTTTCGCCACTTCCGACTCCAGGCACCCACCGCTGATGGTGCCCACGGTTCCGCCGTAAAGCGGGATCAACATCCGTGCGCCGGGCCGGCGATAGGCCGAACCTTCGACCTTGACCACGGTGGCGAGCACGGCCTCGCCCTGTTCCCGTTCCAGGTCAGTGAGCGCACTGAGCAAAGCGCTGGTTCCCGAGAGCATCGGTCGATCCCCTTCAGGAAGCCGTGGGGCAGGGCGCGCCGGCATTGATCCAGAGCTTCATGGCCGCCACCAAGTCAGGGTGAGTGCCCGGCGCCGCCGTGCGCCCGGGGCCTGGTTGCCAGGCCCAGATCACCAGTGGGTCGTCGCTGACGTGGTGGACAAATTCCTTCTTGAATGTTTCGAGGTCATTCCGGCCGCCTCGATAGGCGAGAAAACTGTTGCGCGCCGGGTCCAGCAACTGCTCGCACAATTGCCTGGCCGTCATGGTCCGGGAAAGGATCATGGTCGGTGGCGGCATGTGCCAGACGAACCCGGGCATCAAATCGTTCGCGGCACCGGGGGGCATTCCCGCAGTTGGCCCATTGGTGTTCTGATGGCAGCCTCGGCAATTGACCGGCTGGGACGAATTGGCGATCTCAACGAACTTTTTACCCTCCACTTGGAGCCGCAGGTTATGCACGGCGGAGATGTTCATCGGATGCAAACGGCTGTCCTCACCAACCAGGGGCCGTTGAACACCGTCTTTCATCACACCATGACAATTCACACAGCGCTGATGCGTCGTGACTTGATGGATGTAGTTAAACGCACTCTCCGGCGAGGGTGCCTTCAAGTAATCTTCGTAGGGGCTGGCGACTGAGGCGTGAGTGAACGCCAGCATCACCACCGCCAGCAGTGCCATAGGGAGTTTATGCATGATTGCCTGCCTTGTTTGCCAGCGCTGTCAGTAGGGTGGCCGGTTTCATGGGAAGGTCCCGAAGCCTGACGCCAACGGCTTGGAAAATCGCGTTGCCGATGGCCGGTGCGATGCCGATGACGCCAGGCTCGCCGAGGCCTGCGGGGAAACCGCTGCTGTCAATCAGCTCAATGGCAATCTCGGGGATTTCATTCATGCGAATGGGCGTGTAGGTGTTCAAGTTCACATCGCGAACTTGCCCGTTAACAAACTCCGTATGTTCATTCAACGCCAGACTCAGGCCCCACAGCGCGGCGCCTTCCAATTGAGCGCGGGCGCCGTCCGGATGAATAATCACGCCGGCATCCACCACCATGTTGATTTTCTTGACCTGGATGGCGCCACTGTCGCGGTCGACACTGACATGGACGGAAGTGGCGATCCACGCGGCATTGGTCCGCTCTTGCCCCGAAGACAGCGCGATGCCGATGCCTTCATTCGCCGGCAAGCTGGCACCGTACGGGATCTGCTGTTTAAGCACTTCGAGCACATGTCTGAGCCGGTGCGCGCCGCCAATCGTCTCCGGGGCGATTCCCGCCTGTTTGCCTTGGCCATCCAGCATGCGCAGGCGAAATTCCAGGGGGGCGACGCCCGCTCGATGGGCAATTTCATCGATAAACGATTCCAGCCCCCAGACAATCCAGCCCTGGCCGACGGACCGCAGCCAGCCGGGAAGAAAGGTTCGTTGCGCAAGATCGTTGTTGATCGCACGGCTGCGGTGGTGATCCATGGTGTACCAGTGGTCTGCGCCACTGGTGGAAAACGGATCGAGTTTGCCCTTTTTATCAACGCTGTCCGCCAAGGCTTCCGGCGACATGGTCAGGGTCGGCCAGCCGGCGGAAAAGGCGTGATCGAGGGCAACCAGCCGATTGGCTTCGGTGAAGTTCGCCTGAAAACGTTGAACAGACGCCGACCTGACTTGATCGAACCGTGAATCATCCGCTCGGGTGAAAATCAGCTTCACGGGTTTGCCAAACTGTTTGGCCGTGAGCGCCGCCGGGATCATGTAGTCACCCCACAGGCGCCGGCCAAATCCGCCGCCGAGGTAGTACTGATGAATCACCACGTGCTGTGCATCGACCTCAAGGGCTTTGGCCAGCGATGACAAGGTCAGCGAGGGCCACTGATTGCCGCCATGGATATGCCAGACCCCATCCTTGAACAGTGCGGTTGCATTGAGCGGCTCCAGCGCGAAGTGCAATGCGGTGTGCGTCCGGTAGAGGGCGTCAATGGAATGCGGATGTTGTTTGATCGCGCTGGCCACATCTCCACTGTCGACAAACAAGTAACCCTCGTCGGGGTCGTTAACCTGCCGTTCGCCCTCGGCCAAGATGTCACGTTCGCTGACCGTGGCTGTCGCGCCTGCCTCGTACACCACCTTGATGACGTCCGCGGCCTTTATCGCGGTGGGATAGTCGTTGGCCAGGACCGAAACCCAGCCCTGAATGAGCTTGCTGGGATCTTGCAGGACAACGTGCCCCAAGTAACCGGGGAGTTTTTTCGCTTGGCTGTCGTCCACACTGATGACGCGACTGCCATAACGGGTCGGCGGCACCAGAGGGCGGGCATACACCATGCCTTCAATTTCAATGTCGATGCCGTAGACCGCCGTGCCATTGGTTTTTTGCGGAATATCCAGGGCTTTGTAGTTCGCACCAATCAGGCTGTGTTTGCGCTTGGGTTTCGGTGTGAAGGTGCTCAGTTCGTCAGGGCTGAAGGTACGATCAAAGGTTCCTTTTTGAACGACGTCGGCAAAACTGATGTTTCCCTTGGGGGTCAGTACATAGCCGTTTTGTGTATCGCACTGCGCCGGGGGCACGCCCTTCAACCGGGCCGCCGCTTCGATCAAGGACAGCCGACCCGCAGCACCTGCCTGGGACAGCGCAGTGAACGAGGTGTACACCGACCAAGATCCGCCCGTGATCATGGTGCCCCACTTGGGGTCAGTATCCACATGGCGAATGCTCACACGACTCCAGTCGGCACCCAGTTCCTCCGCCACGATACGGGCCAACGCGGTCCCGACATGTTGGCCCATTTCCGCTTTGGCAATGTTGATGATGACGTCGCCGGTTGTATCGATGTGAAACCAAATCGTAGGGGCGAAGAGCTTGTTGTTCAGTATGTCTTTCGCCGGCATGGCCAACACGGACAGCGCAGGGGTAAATGCCATTACCACTGTTCCCGCCACGGTTCCCACTAGGAAATGACGGCGTGATAAAGAACCAGGCTCCGCGCCGACTGCTGTTTTCTTATTGATCATCTTGCGCCACCTTATGATTAACCGCTGCGATGGCATAAGACGGCGTAGTTGTCAGAGTCGCCGCCTGTTTAATGGCTTCTTTAATACGGCGGTAGGTCATGCAGCGGCAGAGATTGGAACTCATGTGGTTCACGATATCTTCGTCGCTGGGATGGGGGGTGCGGTTAAGTAGCGTCACCGCTTGCATGATCTGGCCCGACTGACAGTAACCACACTGCGGCACTTGCTGGTCCAACCAGGCCTGCTGCAACGGATGGTTATCGGCAAGCCCTTCGATCGTGGTCACCTGGGTGCCTCGGACCCTGCCGACCGGGTAGGAACAGGAACGAATGGCGTTGCCATCGACGTGCAGCGTGCACGCGCCACACATGGCAACACCACAGCCGTACTTGGTCCCCTTGAGTTTGAACTCATCCCGGATGATCCACAGCAAAGGCGTATCCTCACTCGCGCTAGATGTTACTTTTTGGCCATTTAAATGGAATTCAATCATCGCGACCACCTTGGGAAGTATCAAAAATAAGCAAGCAGGAAGCCGCCGGCATTTGCGATCAACAGGCAGGTAAATAGTCACTGCCAGCAATGCCGGAGTGTCGAAGGTTCAGGCTGAACCTATAAGGGTGCGTATATAAGACTTTGCAGTTATAGCGAAAATCAGCAATTTGGATAAATCATAAGTAAGCGCAGAAAGTGCGGCAATGTCATATGCGCAAGGAATTCGGCCATCACTTACTGAGTGAACAACGCGTTACCAGTTATTAACGTTAGTTCGATGCTGGGTCGAAGCGTCGGTCGGTGGCTCTTTTCCGTTCGATACGGGCGGTTTTTTGAAGTCGGCATGCAACGCTTCGGCCGGCTGAACAATGGGCAACCCATAGAGGATTGCCGATCGGGCATACCCCTCGATCGGATTGCTCAATAGGTGCCAATCCATGGCGCCGATTGAGCTGAGCTGGGGCGGTTGATGATCGATCACCAAGACCGCCGCGTGTTCAGGTGACAGGAGTTGATCGGATTCAGTGTCGCGGATCGTTTTGCGGGACATGGTCGGTACTCACATGGAAGCGCCACTTAGGAAGGGCAGGAACATCTCGGGGGAGACGGAAGCCGTGCTGACGCGTGCACCGCTTCGAACCTGGAGTCAAGGAGCAACGCGATGGTTGCTCGTAGGGCCTAATGTGATTGAACAGGATCACTCACTCAAATATATTGATTTGATTGTTTAATCAGTTCGGATGATCAATCGATGGAGCTTCGTCATTTGCGTTACTTCCTGGCGGTCGCGGAGGAGGGGCACTTCGGTCGCGCGGCGGCCAGGCTGCACATCGTCCAGCCGGCGCTGAGCATGCAAATCCGAGCCCTGGAAGAGGAATTGGGCACGCCGCTGTTCACCCGAACCAGCCGCAAGGTGGCGCTGACCGAGGCGGGCGAGGTGCTGGTGAGCGAGGCGCGCCGCACGCTTAACCAGGCACAGCGTGCCAAGGACGTCGTGCAGAAGTCGGCGCGCGGGGAAACGGGTTCGGTGCGGATCGGTTTTTCCGGGAACGCGTCTTATGCGGGCAAGCTCTCGTGCGACCTGGGTAAGTTCCATCGCCAGTTCCCTGAAGTCGAAATCACCTTGCTCGAGGCCTCGCCACAGCAGCAAGCGGAGGCCATCCTTGCCGGTGAACTCGACATCGGTTACTGCCCGACGTTTGATGTGGGTGTCCATGCCGACCTGAGTACCGAGCGCGTTGGCGCGTGGCCGTGGGTCGTCGCCATGGGCGGTGACCATCCGCTGACCGAACGTAAGGCGATCCAGTGTGCTGATCTCAGGGAGGAAAACTTCGTCGTCTACGCTGCCCACGGCGCTGAGGTGACCCAGCTCAATTTTCTGCGACAGATCCTCGGTCAAGAGCCGAAGGTCTCGCATTACGCCGGTAGCACCCTGGCGGTACTGACCATCACCGCGGCCGGGCTGGGCCTTGGCCTGGTGCCGGCGCCCCTGAGCACACTGGCGTTCCAGAACGTCGAATATCGCCCGCTGGCGGACGTAAAGGCGACGGCGGACCTGGTGCTGATTTATCGCACCCAGGAGACATCGGGCGCGATCAAACAGTTTTTAACCCAGGCGAGGGCTGAGGCGTGAGCCGCGACGGCTGCGCTTAGAGCAGGGTCATCGCGTCGCGCTTTTCAATCAGGAAGTCCAGCAAGGCCCGGATTTTGGACGGCATCTGCTCCCGTGCCGGTGAATACAGATAAAAGCCGTCCAGGCGATGCGTCCAGTCGCCCAGCACCCGAACCAGACGACCGTCGGCCAGTGGTTGCTGAATGGCAATGTCGAGGTGCTGGATCAGCCCGACGCCCTGAACGGCGGCTCGCAACATGCTGGCGTCGTCATTGGTGGTGAAGTTACCGCTGACCGCCTGGGTCAGGTGTCGACCCTGCGCCCCTGGTTCATTGAAGTCCCACGCACGAAGCACGCCGGTGCCCGCGTATCGGTAGTTGATGCAGTTGTGCGAGGCCAGGTCTTCGGGGGTGATCGGCACGCCATTGCGCTCAAGGTAGTCCGGGGAACCCACGACCGCCATGGACAGTGCGGGGCTCACCGGAACGGCAATGACATGCTCCGCAAGACTGCGGCCCAGACGAAGACCGACATCACAGCCTTCGGCAATGATGTTCGACAAGGTGTCGTCCATGATCAATTCGATCCCCACCTTCGGATAACGCCCGTAGAACTCCGCCAGACGAGGTTCCAGCAGTGCCCTTGCCGCCAGGCGCGAGGTGTTGACCCGGATGATCCCGGTGGGCACTTCGCCGATATCCGCCAGGTTGCGCAGTGCATGGTCGATCTGGCCGAACGAGGGTTGCAAGGTGTCGAACAACTGCTGGCCGGCTTCGGTCAGGGACATATCGCGCGTGGTCCGGTAAAGCAAACGCACGCCCAGTTGACGCTCCAGGGCCTTGAGGTTCTGCGACACGGCAGCCCGCGACACGCCCATGGCCTCGGCGGCACGGGTAAAGCTGCGGTGATGAGCGATGTGGACAAACCAGGCCAGCGACGGGAGCAGGGAAGGGTTCATGGCTTTGTTGTAAATACCGGCTTATCAGTCATGTCGCGATTGTGCCCTTCTTTAATGCTTAAGCCAAGGTTACCTTGGCGCTCATCAGCAGGAGGCGGGCAGGTCATCGCGCAACGCCCACTCCACGGTCACCTCATCAACGGCACTGATTTTTGTGGAGAGCCCATCATGCGCATGCGCACGCTCGGCAATAGCGGACTGCACGTATCGGAGCTGTGCTTCGGTGCCATGACCTTCGGCGGCACCGATGGCCTCTGGGGACTCGTCGGCAAACTCGGCCAGACTGAGGCCGATGCACTCGTCGGTACGGCGCTCGATGCCGGCATCAATTTCTTCGACACGGCCAACGTGTACGCCGATGGCCGTAGCGAAATCATGCTCGGACAGTCCTTGCGCAACCTGGGCGTCCCGAGAGACGAGGTCGTGGTGGCCACCAAGGTGGGCTCCGCCATGAGTTGCGGCGCCAACATGCGCGGCTGTTCCCGACGCCACGTCCTGAGCCAGTATCGGGCAAGCCTGGCGCGCCTGGGCCTTGACTACATCGACCTCTACCAGATTCACGCCTTCGACCCGACGACGCCCATCGAGGAAACGCTGGAGGCACTCGACACCCTGGTGCGCGCTGGCGATGTTCGTTACATCGGAGTGTCGAACTGGGCGGCGTGGCAGGTCATGAAAGCGCTGGGTATCGGGCGGGCCAGAGGGTTTGCGCCGATCGTCTCGGTGCAGGCGTATTACTCGCTGGTGGGTCGGGAGCTGGAACGGGAATTGGGTCCCATGCTGACGTCCGAGCACGTGGGCCTGATGGTCTGGAGCCCTTTGGCCGGCGGTTACCTGACCGGCAAGTATGCCGAAGGCAGCGGCTCCAGCGGCGGTCGATTGGTCGAGCTGGACTTTCCGCCGATCGACCGCCAACGGGGTAAACCGTTGCTCGATGCACTCAGCAGGGTGGCGCAAAAGCACGCCGCCACCTGCGGACAGATCGCCATCGCCTGGCTGCTGCATCAGCCGGTGGTCACCACCGTCATCCTCGGCGCCAAGCAGGTCGGGCAACTGTCGCAAAACGTTCAGGCAACCGGAATCGACCTGGACGCCGCCGACCTCTTCGCCCTGAACAGCGTCAGTCAATTGCCGATCGAGTACCCCGGGTGGCTTCTCGAGCGCTCGAACGATCGGACTTCCTGAAAAAAAGACGGGTTCGCCCGTTCCATTCGTCCACTCAACCATTCTGGAACAACAGCATGTCGACCAAGCTTTTACGTGTGGGAATCATCGGCGCCGATACCAAGACGAGCTGGGCAGGGGCCTCTCACATCCCCGCCATTCAGGCCCACCCTAGGTTGGTACTGGCGGCGATCGCGACTCGCAGAGAAGAAAGTGCCAAAGCGGCGGCGCAGGCGTTCGGCGCCGAGCGCTGGTACGCGAACCCCTACGATCTGATCCATGACGACACCATCGATATCGTTACGGTGGCGGTCAAGGTGCCCGCGCACCGGGAGTGGGTGCTGGCGGCACTGGCGGCGAAGAAAGCCGTGTATTGCGAAGCGCCGCTCGGCGCGTCCCTGGTCGAGACCCAGGAATTGGCCGCCGCTGCGGGGATGTTGCACACCGCGATCGGCCTGCAAGGGCGGTTGAATCCGTCGGTTCGCCGCGCTGCCGAAGTGGTTGCCTCCGGCCGCATAGGCCGGGTGATGTCGGCTCGTGTCAGCGCCACGACACTGGGGTTCGGCCCGCAATCGCCGAGTGTCTATGACTACTTCAACAAAGCCGCGTCCGGGGCCAGCTTCCTGACGATCACCACGGCCCATGTTCTGGACATCGTCGAGGCGGTGCTTGGCACCGTGACCGAGGTCGACGCGCGTACTGAACTGCTCTGGCCAGAGATCGAACTGGTGGACACCGGTAAAACCTCCGAGCGGGAGATCCCCGACCACGTCGACCTCATCGCCAAGACCACGCTTGGCGCCTGCGTCTCGGTCCAAGTATTGGCCGGCGTGCCTCAGCAGGCCGCACATTTCGTGCTAGAGGTCCGCGGTTCGACAGGTTCGCTGAAACTGACCGGCAACCATGTGGCCGGCGCACAGGTCGGTGATTTGAGCCTCTCGGCCAGCGTGGAATTTGCTCCTCCCGAAGCGCCCGTTGCAGCCGGCGTGGGGACCACCGAAGCGGCGGATTTCTGGAAGAGCGCGGCAATCAATGTGGGTGAGGTGTATGCCAGCCTGGCCCGCGATATCGCGGCGGGTACCTACAACACCCCAGGCTTCGACCATGCGTTGCACAACAGCCGACTTGTGGCGGCTGTTGAACGGGCGGCGCGGACGGGGGAGCGGCAGAGGAACCTCGCTGTTGGCCGTCGGTAGGGGTTAGTGAGCCTGAGGGGTGGACGCTTCCAGCGCGGTATCGCTTGGCTCAGCGAAACGCGAAAAGCGCAGCTGATATTCGCTCGGCGAGAGACCAGTCTTGCGCTTAAACAGCTGTCGAAAGGTACTGCCGTCGGTGTAGCCAACCCGCTGACTGAGCGCTTCAAGGCCGATGGGCCTGGATTCAAGCAACTGTTTCGCGACTTCGATGCGCAGGTTCTGCAGGTAGGCCAAGGGTGCAAGACCGACGGCTTGCTTGAAGCGGCGGTTGAGTGTCCGTTCGCTGACGGCCAGCCAGGCGGCCAGTTCGCTGAGCAAAAAGCCTTGTTCGAGGGTTGCCTCCATGCGCTGTTGGGCTCGCGCCACCAGCGAATCGGCATGGCCGTGGCCGTCGAGCAGCGTGGTGTAAGACGCCTGGGAGGTCCGGTTCATGTCGATCAGCAGCAATTTGGCGGTCATCGTCGCCAATCGCTCACCGGCGAATGTTTCGACCAGGCGCACGGCGAGGTTGAGATACGAGGTCACCGAGCCGCCGGAAATGATCCCGTCTTGGCCGATCAGGACTTCCCGGGCCCGAAGTTCGACGCGGGGATAGCGGCGGGCGAAGTCAGTCGCTTTGGCCCAGTGTGTCGTGGCCGTGCGACCGTCCAGTAAACCCGCCTCCGCCAGCACGTAGTTGCCGGTGCAATAGGAGGCCAGGACGGTTCCCGCGCTGTGTTGGCGATGCAGCGCTGAACAGAGCGCGTTCAACTGCTCACGGCGCTCAATGAACTCATCCATATTGGATACAAACGGGGCGGTCAGCAGCACCGCATCGGCACGTTTGCGCGGGTCTATTTTGCCGTCCACCGCAATGCGCTGACCTGACGCCGCCGTGACCGGCTTGCCGTCGAGGGATTCAACCTGCCACTTAAACAGCGGTGAAGAAGGTTTGCTGCGCGTGGCTTCGGTGGCGCTCAGATGATTGGCGGCGTTCAGTACATCAATAGGGCCGGCAACGCCCGAAGCGAGAATGCCGTCGTAGACCCAGATCCGGATGATGATCATTTTTAGCGTGTCTGTTATTCCTCGAAGAATGGCGATGCTGCCACTTTCGACCGATCCGGTAAAGCCGGATCATCGTCTTACCCAAGGTTTGATGAAGGAATGGCGAGATGCCCATGATCGACGTACTGTGGCCGGAAGAGGCTTTGACGCCTGAATCGGAAGCGCTCCTGGTTAAAGAACTGACGGACATTCTGATTAGCGCAGAAGGCTATGACCCGGGCAATCCGATTGCCCAGAGCGTCACCGTGCTTAACCTGCATCGACCCGCCGCAGTCTTTGTCGGTGGGGCGCCTGCCAAGTCAGCGCGCTATCGCATCATTCCTTCTGTGCCCGAGGGGCAATACACCGACGCGTCCCGTCGAGCGCTGGTCAAAGCCGTCACCCAGGCGGTGGCCCGTGCCGAGAACCGGCCTTTCGAAGAGGTTGCGCCACGGGTCTGGGTCTTCCCGACGGAGATTCCGGATGGAACCTGGGGCAGCCGTGGCGCGATTAATACACTGCCCGACATCCACGCACTGCTGGCCGGTGAGCTCGAACGCCGTGTTGGCGAGCAACGACTTGCCCGCAGACGCAGGGAAAAGGCACGCCTCACGTTGCAGGCTGCCGTGGACGCGGCAAGTGTCGACATCGGCGCGTCCTAGTCGCTTTTTTGCGCCTGTTCATCCAGTCGAAGGAGGGCGCGTCGTGCCCGTTCCCGTCAGTAAGGAGTTTGCAATGAAAGTCGTCAGAGCCGCTGCCGTACAGATCAGCCCTGTTCTCTACAGCCGCGAGGCCACCGTCGAAAAGGTGGTGCAAAAGATTCTCGAACTGGGCAAACAGGGCGTTCAGTTCGCCACGTTTCCGGAAACCGTGGTGCCGTACTACCCGTATTTTTCCGCGGTCCAGACCGGCGTCCAGATACTGGCCGGCATAGAACATCTCAAGTTGCTCGAGCAGTCGGTGACCGTCCCGTCCAGCTCGACAGCGGCGATCGGGGAGGCGGCGCGGAAAGCCGGCATGGTGGTGTCCATCGGCGTCAACGAGCGTGACGGTGGAACCCTCTACAACACCCAGTTGCTGTTCGACGCCGACGGCACGTTGATTCAACGGCGCCGCAAGATCACGCCCACCCATTTCGAACGCATGGTCTGGGGGCAGGGCGACGGATCAGGATTGCGCGCGGTTGACAGCAAGGTCGGCCGCATCGGCCAACTGGCGTGCTTTGAGCACAATAATCCCCTGGCGCGCTACGCCATGATGGCCGACGGCGAGCAAATCCATTCCGCGATGTATCCAGGCTCGGCGTTTGGCGAGGGCTTTGCCCAGCGGATGGAAATCAACATTCGTCAGCATGCGCTGGAGTCCGGGTGTTTCGTTGTGAACGCAACGGCCTGGCTGAATCCCGATCAGCAGGCGCAAATCATGAAGGACACGGGCTGCGACGTGGGCCCGATCTCGGGCGGCTGCTTCACGACGATCGTGGCACCCGATGGCATGCTGTTGGGCGAACCATTGCGCTCCGGTGAGGGCGAAGTCATCGCCGACCTGGACTTCAGGCTGATCGACCGGCGCAAGATGCTGATGGACTCGGCCGGTCACTACAACCGGCCGGAACTGCTCAGCCTGCTGATCGATCGCACACCCACTGCGCACTTCCACGAACGCGCCGCGCCTGGCAAATCGACCGCTGAACCAGGGTTGGACGAGATGCGCGATACGGTCGTAGTGGGGTAGGGATCAGGGTCGAGTCAACTTACAGTTTGAATTGACCCACCATCGTATTGAACGACAACGCGAGGTGCGAGAGTTCCTGGCTGGAGGCGCTGGTCTGGTTGGCGCCGGCGGCAGTCTGGGCGGAGATATCTTGAATATTGACCAGATTGCGGTCGACCTCTCTCGCGACTTGCGCCTGTTCTTCCGCTGCGCTGGCGATCACCAGGTTTTGTTCGTTCATTTGATTGACGCCCTCGCTGATACGCGCCAGCGCCAGGCCGGCCTGGGTGGCCAGTGACTGAGTATTCAAGGCGAGCGCCTGGCTTTTGCCCATCGCCTGCACTGCTTCGTCGGCGCCTTTGCGCACGGTGTTGATCATCGATTCTATTTCTCCCGTTGACACCTGAGTACGGTGCGCGAGCGCGCGGACTTCGTCGGCGACGACGGCGAATCCGCGTCCTTGCTCACCGGCTCGGGCCGCTTCGATGGCGGCGTTAAGCGCCAGCAAGTTGGTTTGTTCGGCAATGCTGCGGATCACCTCAAGCACTTGGGTGATATCGCGAATTTGCCCAGCGAGCGCCTCGACTTGCAGGGTGGAATCGGTGATTTCCGAGGCCATGGTGTCCATCGCGCTGACGGCCTGCTGCACTTGGGCCTGTCCATTCAAGGCTTCATCTGCCGTTCGTGCGGACGTCTGCGACGCGCTCGCGGCGCTGCGCGCCACTTCCTCGGCCGCCGCCGTCATCTCATTGACGGCGGTTGCCGCCTGTTGAATTTCGTCGTTCTGACGCACCAGTGCGCGAGTGCTGTCATCCGTGACGACGGTCAGCTCTTCGGCCGCCGATGCCAACTGATCGGATGCACTGGCGATCTGTTGAACCGTCGTCTTAAGGTTGGCCTGCATATCGGCCAGGGATTTGAGCAACTGCCCGGTTTCATCCTCGCCGCCCTGGGTAATGGACTGGGTCAAATCACCCCGCGCCACTCGGGAGGCGCCTTCCATGGATTGATAGATGGGTTTGGTGATCATGCGCGTGACGATCAAACCCAGCGCGATGGCGCTTATCACTGCCAGCAGCGAGCCGATAAAGAGCATCCAGGTCACTTGGCTATTCGTCTCGACGCCAAGGGCCGCGGCGTCGGCTGCCTGACGCGCATTGGAGTCGATGATGATCTTCAACTCATCCATTATCTTGCGGTAGTTGGGTGACAGGGCCGTCGCGACAAGAACGCCGACTCGATGATTGTCTCCGTCCTGGAGGGCCTTGAGCGTATCTTCGACCGCCCTGACGTAAATAGGCCAATCGACCGCGAAGGCATCTCCGGCCAGGCGTTCATCGTCGTCCAGCGGAGCGGTGCGGTAGGCTTTGAAATCGGCAAACACTTGTTGTTGGCTGTCCCGCAGACTGCTGATCGAATCGGCAAGTTCATCGTGACTGACATCGAGGGTGGTCAGACTGATGACTTTATATAGATTTCGGCTCGTAGCGGTCACATTGGTTTTTACTGAGCCAACTTTGGTAATACAAAACAAGTTGTTATCGACCGTCTCTCGAAACAAAGCATAAAGACGTGTCCCTCCTGACTGCCCCAGCATCCCGACTGCGACAGTGATCAACGCGCAAAGACCGAACGCAATCAGCAGTTTCGATTTCAGTTTCATATCTGAAAGCCAAGACATTAGATGTACTCAAGTTTAAGAAAAGAAGTTGTTGTCCTGCCTGTTTAAGGCTGAGTTAAATCTTGGATCATGCTGGGTGGTAATCTTTGAGAGGTTTGCCGGTTAATTCAGCTACAACGTTATGCCCCGCTAAATGCCCCATGCTACAAGCCACTTTGTAGGAGGGTGTCGGGTAATAGCCGTTATCCATTGCACTGAGTATTGCTACGTCACCCACCGCGTAAATATCCGGCTGAGCCGTTACCTGTAGGTTTTGATCGACATGAAGTCGGCCCAAGGCATCGCGCTCGGCGTTCACCTGTTCAGTCAGACGACTGGCTCGGTAACCCGCCGTCCAGACCACTGTCTTGGATTCAATACGGCGCCCGTCGACCAGGGTAATTCCGTTGGTATCAAGCGATGCCACCTTGGCATTGACGTGCCATTCGATATCTTGCTCGGCCACTGCCTGGGCCAGCAGCGGATTGCTTCTGCCGTCCATTCGCGCCCCGATCTCGGTACCACAGTCGATAACGATCACGTTAATCTGCACGTCGGCGCCCAAGCTGCCGCGCAGTCGTGCAGGCAGGCGCTTCGCCGATTCAAGCCCCGGGAACCCTCCGCCGCAAATGACCACCGTATTACGAGCGTCCGAATCCGGATAACTACCCAGTGCAGTGAAGTGCTTTTCCATGCACGCCGAGGTGTCCGTAGGATTAACGTCGAAAGCGTGCTCAACCCCTTCGAGGTTAGGCCTTACAACATGACTACCGGTTGCCAGGATAAGTTTGTCGTAACTTATCCAGGACTTAATGCCTTGTGCGGCGGTATAGATTACGCGCCGGCTGTGCACATCAATTTTATTGGCAATGCCAGCGACGTACTTAATTCGTGAATTGCTCAATAAGTCGTGGAGAAGGGCATCCATTGTTTCGGTGCCGGCCTCGTCAGGGTAGGGCGCATGATGAGGCATTGGCAGCGGTGCGAGCACAGTAACTAAAATATCGCTGGCGTCCTGACTCTTCAAACAGGAGTCCGCACTTAAGGCTCCGCTGACACCTGAGAAGCCCGCGCCAAGAATTACTATGTGCCGTTTCATCGGGGTGCCCCTTAATCATCTTCAAGTAAAGCGTTTTTCTTCTCGTATGCCGGTCAACATACAGTGGCGCATGGCCACTAACCACTTGAAAATAGTTTGTTTTCTTCATACTTGAGTATGGTTTACATCAGGCTCTGGAAGGACGACTTTAGATAAACGCTGCACCGATTAACCTGGGGATTTATATGCACCTCTCTGACCGTCCAGATTTAATAAGCCTGTTCGATAACATGCGATCGGTATCACCGGTCCTTGAGCGTTATACCAAGCAAGTGTTACTCGGCGCGTTGTGGCAGGGGCCTGAACTGTCCACCAGAGACCGCAGTATCGTGACGCTTGCAGTGATGATTTCGCGTAATCAGGGCGCGCACATGACGAGCTATCTGGACCTGGCGCTCGACAACGGCGTCAGCCCTGACGAAGTGTCGGAAATCATTGCACACTTGGGGTTTTACTCAGGGTGGGCCAATGCGATCTCGGCCGTGGACGTGGCGAAAGCAGTCTTTGAACGACGGGGTATCACCGCCGACCAGTTGTCGCCGGCCATAGTCGATCTGCTCGCGGTTGACCCCGTTGCCGAAGAACAGCGCGCGGGCGCCGTCGCTGAAAAATTCGGATCGACCGTGCCCGAGCTGGTTCAATTCACCACTGACGTGCTGTTTGGTGATGTGTGGCGCAGGCCTGGCCTGTCACCGCGAGATCGCTGCCTAGTGACCTTATGCATGGTCATTGCCACGGCACAGGTTGCCGTGCTGGGCTTCTACTTAAATCGGAGCCTGGACAACGGCCTGACTCGAGCGGAAGTGGCGCACGTCATGACGCAACTGGCGTTCTACTCAGGCTGGTCGAGCGTCTACTCGGCACTGCCCGTGGTTAAAGAGGTGTTTGAGAGCCGGGCGAGTTGATTCAGAGACCATAGTTCACAGAGGGTTTGTTCCGGAACAGCGCAAAAGCACTGTCGCAGAAGTTCCGTCCTGACACATCATTTAACATAATATACATTACACGTAACAAAGTATTTCAAGATCAGCAGCGGTAGCTTGATAAGCTCTCTGTGCAATGCTGCTTTCTCATCACCACGAAAAGGTCCTGGATGAAGCCACCTGCTACTCAATCGCCCGGCAACGATTCTGTTGTGCTCAGCACCCGCGAGGTTTATCAGTTGCTTAAGGATCTCGCACTTGGGACTCGAATCCTGCAGCGCCATTCATCTCTGCATCCTGACATGCTGTCCATCGACATCGACGGTTGGCACCTGACGTTCTGCCACGAGGCTGGGAAAATTCTGCACTGTTCGGAATGTCGTGCGGCGGACGGTCGAATCGCTAACCTGGATAACTGGCAACGCTTTGGCAGTAACCCGGTCGACTTGTTGAGTGCCTGGGAACGTGCGCAGGTTGAAGCGTTGTTGAGTTCGAGCTGAGTGCTGGTTTGACGGCTTTTCCATTAATGGATATGTTGTCTGGATGAAGAAAAATACCCCGGAACACGTAGCGCTGATCAGTCAGTTGGAACAGATCGCTGAAGGGCTGAGCAAGACGTTCAGCCCTTTTTGCGAAGTGGTCCTGCACGATTTGCGCGATCCTGAACACGCCATTCTGGCGATTCACAATAATCTGTCTGGGCGCACCGCCGGTGAGCCGGCCACTGAGTTGGGACTGGCGCGTATTGCCGATCCTGAATATCCGCAGGTGATCGCCAACTACCAGAACCAATTCAGCGATGGGCGCCAGGTCAAGAGCACGTCGATCGGAATCAAGGATTCCGACGGCAAGTACGTGGCCGCGTTGTGCATGAACATTGATCTTTCATTATTCCGTGGCCTGCAAGGGATGCTCGAGCAATTCGGGTCGGTCAGCGGCGACAACCCCAGCGAATCCCTTGATCCGACCGGCGCCGAGACCATCCGTGCGCGTATCGATCAATTTGCCGCGCGGTTGGCCACCACGCCACGGGCGCTGAAGACGGCCGACCGGCGTCTGTTGATGCAGGAACTCAAGGAGTCCGGGTGCATGGACATTCGCCGGGCCATGGAAACCGTGGCTTCGCACCTCGGGGTGTCCAGGGCGTCGGTGTACACCTACGCCAAGTGACCTGTGCCCTGCCCCCACCTCACGCCAATGCCGCCACGGCCTCGATTTCCACCAGATAGCCGTGGTGCAACTCCGGCACCGGCACCACCGCCCGCGCCGGACGGTGAGCGCCAATCATCTCGGCATACACCTTGTCGAACGCCGGCCAGTGCTTGACCCCGGCCACATACACCGTGACTTTGATCAGGCTTTGCGCACTGCCGCCGGCGGCGTTGAGGATTGCCAGCAGGTTGTTCAGGGCGATTTGCGCTTGTTCAGCAAACGAGGCGCCGATGTTGTGGGTGCCATCCGCGCTGACGGGCAATTGCCCGGAGATGTACAGCAGCCCTTGATGCTCAATGGCCTGGGAGTAATGGCCAGCGGGCGCCGAGGCGTTGTCGGTGTGCAGGATTTTCATGACTTCTCCTAGGCCGGTGTCAGCTTTGCAGCAGTTTCACGTACTTATCGAGGTCGACATTACCGCCGGTGATAATCACGCCGACGCGTTTGCCCTCGATCAGCGACTTGTGTTTCCTGACCGCTGCGAGGGTCAGGCAACCGGTGGGCTCGACCACCATTTTCATGCGCTGGGCATAGAACTTCATGCTCTCCACCAGTTGCGCATCGGAGACGGTGAGGATGTCGTCCACATTGTTCTGGATAATCGGAAAAGTGTACTGGCCCAGGTGCTGGGTTTGCGCGCCATCGGCGATGGTGTCCGGGGTGTCGATGTGCACGATGCTGCCTTGGCGGAATGAGCGTTGGCCGTCATTCCCGGCTTCAGGCTCGACGCCATAGATCGCGCAGTCGGGCGACAATGCGCGAGTGGCCAGGGCCGTGCCCGACAGCATGCCGCCGCCACCGAGGCAGACAAACATGGCATCCAGTTGACCGACGGACTCAATCAACTCCTTGGCCGCCGTGCCCTGCCCGGCCAGCACGTCCGGATGATCGTACGGGGGAATCAGGGTCATGCCCCGCTGCTCGGCCAGGTCCCGGCCGATCTGCTCGCGGTCTTCTGTGTAGCGGTCGTAAAGCACCACGTCGGCCCCGTAGCCCCGGGTCGCCGCGACTTTCGCCGCCGGTGCGTCGTGGGGCATGACGATGGTCGCCGGCATGTTCAACAGCGAGGCAGCCAAAGCGATGCCTTGCGCATGGTTACCGGAGGAAAACGCCACCACCCCTGCCCTGCGCTGCTGCTCGTCGAATTGCGACAGGGTGTTAAAGGCACCGCGAAACTTGAACGAACCGGTGCGCTGGAAGTTTTCACACTTGAAGAACACCTGGGCACCCACTTCCGCGTCCAGGGTGCGAGAGGTCACGACGGGGGTGCGGTGCGCGTAGCCTTCAATGCGCTGGGCAGCGGCCAGTACATCGGCATAAACAGGAAGAACGAGCGATGGCATGAAAGACGTCTCCAGAGGTTTGTCCGGACCACGTAACCGCGTGGCCACTCAATCTATAGACAAATTATCTGGATCTATACGATTTGTAAAGACTGGAAAATTCCGTTCATCGCCCGCCGAAACGGCCACTAGGCGACCGTTCAGGCCACGATAATCGCCGCGCCACGCCGGAAATCAGTGGGCGACACGCCATACGCCTCTTTAAACACCCGACTGAAATGTGCTGCGCTGGAAAACCCGCATTGCCAAGCGACGTCCTGGATGGTCGTGATCACACCGGTCCGATCCCGCAACAAGCCGTGGGCCTTTTCCAGGCGTCGTTCCCAGAGATAGCGCATCAGCGAGGTGCCTTCTTCGCGAAACAGCCGTTGCAAATGCTTGGCCGACACGTGGCAGGCGTCGGCCACGTCGGTCATCGTCAGTTGCTCGTTGCACAGGTGCTGCTGAATGAAACGCTTGGCCCGGAACAGCGCGGTGAGCGGGTGACGAGGTTTGGCGCAGGCCTGGGGGGTGGCCAGGGTAAGGCTGACCAAGTCCAGCAATTGCTCGCCCAACAGCGTGCGCAGGCCCAGGCTGGGCGCGTCGGACTGGCCGATGATGCATTGAATCAGGTCGCGGGTCGCCTGCACGTCAGCCGAGCCCAAATCCGGGGTGATGGGCGTCTGGGCATGGATGCCGCAACCCCGCGCCACCAGTTTCGTCTTGGCAATTCGCAGCACGGTCATCTGCGTGCGCTGCGGCACGTATTCCACGAAGGGCTGCGCCGGATCGACGATAAAAAAGCTACCCGCCTCGAACCGTTGCTGATAGCCGAATTGCTCGAAGAACAGCCAGCCGCTGGTGACGATCTTCACGAACAGCCATTCGCCCTGCCAGGACGACAATTCCTCGCCGACCGGTGCCAGTCTCAACGACTGCAAGTCGGCCCGGGCGATGCTCACATCGCCCAAGGCCCAGGTTTTGACACTGGACCCTTGGGACTGCTGCGGCTCGAAACGACAGGTCAGGCCGTGATTGCGGCGCAGGGTTTCAAACCACGCGTCGCGGTTGTCCAGGCAAGGACCGAGCTTCATTTCGTGTGCCGCAAAATACATAGGGCTCTCGCAAGTAGAACAACAGGGTCGATTAGAACGGCCCGGGGTTGTAGGGGTCAACCGGCATCATGATCGATTTGCACTCCATAAAGGCTTCCAGGCCTTCGCGTCCGCCCTCGCGCCCCATCCCGGACAACTTATAACCGCCGAACGGTGCGACGGGTGACAGTTCCAGACCATTGATCCCGACGTGTCCGGTGCGCAACTGGCAAGCAATCCCGTAGGCCCGTTCCGGGTCCTGGCTGAACACCGAACCGCTCAAACCATAGGCCGAATCGTTGGCGATCTGGATCGCCTCTTCCACCGTGCGGTAAGTCAGCATCGCCACCACCGGGCCAAACACTTCCTGCTGGGCAATCTGCATCGACGGTTGCACCTGGCTGAACACCGTGGGTGCCAGGTAATGCCCGTTGGCGAAGCCGGCCGCACGCTCGCCGCCGGTGACCAGGGTCGCACCCTCGCCTTTGGCCACGCGAATGTAATCCATCACCCTCTGATACTGCTGACGATTGAGCACCGGACCCACGTGCGTGCGTTCGTCACAAGGGTCGCCGACCTTCAGCCCGGCCATGATCGCCCCATAGGCCTCGATCATTTCCTCGGCACGGGACTGCGGCACCAGAATCCGCGTCTGCGCGAAGCAGATCTGCCCGGAAAACGGCATGGTCACCGGCGCCAGGGCCGCCAATGCCTTGGGTAGATCGACGTCCTCTAGCAGAATCGCCGCCGATTTACCGCCGAGTTCCAGGGTGGTACGGGCCATCCGTTGCGCGGCGACGCCGGCAATCCAGGTGCCGGTGTCGACGCTGCCGGTAAAACTGATGCTGTCGACGCGGGGCGATTGCACCAGTCGCGCACTTTCCTCACGGTCGGCGGTCAGCACATTCAGCACACCGGGCGGCAGCCCGACCGCGTCCGCGCATTCGGCGATGACCAGCGCATCCAGGGGGCTTTCGATTGGCGACTTCACCACCACCGTGCAGCCAGCGGCCAATGCAGCGGCGATCTTGTTCGAGACAATCGGGAACGTGGCGTTCCACGGCGCGATCAGCGCGGCGACGCCCACCGGTTCACGACGTACCCGGGCGCAGCTGTTGACAGCAGTGCGCTGAGTTTCGAAGGGGTAGGTTTCTGCCTGATGGGCAAAGTAGTCGAAACGGTCCGCGCCGTTCCGGCTGAGCTTCTGCGCAAAGGTGTAGGGTGCGCCGACTTGCGCGGTCCACAACTGGGCCATCAACGGCAGGCGATTACGCAGCTCCTTGGCCAGGCTGCGCAGCACCACTCCTCGCTCCGGACCGGACATCCGGGGCCACGGCCCGTGATCAAACGCTTGGCGCGCGGCGGTAATGGCGCGATCGACATCACTGGCGCTGGCGAGTGGCACGCTGAGCCAGGGTCTTTCGATGGCGGGCGACACCAGCGTGTTGCGCCGATCGCCCTGACTGCGGACCCATTGGCCATCGATATAGAAGTGTTCGAGGACGTTGTTCGACAGTCGGGATTGCAGGTCGAAAAAATCAGGTAGTTCGCTCAAAGCCGGGGTCCTGGATTAAGGGCGGTCGAGCGCTTCTCGATAACAGTCCATTGCCGAAGAAACACTGCACACCGCGCAGACTGATCCGTGCACTCTAGCGAGATTCCCCGGTTCGAGCGTTGCCCGCAGGCGCGAAATGCTTGCCTCGCAGGCGCATATGACGTTGCCCTGCACGGCCTCCTTAGTTGGCTAAAAACGACGAAACAGTGGCCCCACTACTTCAATTCAATACGCCGAATGATGTTGTGTTGATATTAACTTTCCAGAAAAACCGTGCGCCCGTTAACCCTTGATTGGATCAATTCAGTGCTGTCGTTAAACGCCGTTAAACGTTGTGAATTATCCAGCCGCTACCACGGATTCATGACGGTTTTGTTTATGCTGATAATCATGAGCCGCCGCCGGTGACTGGCCTTCCGGGTGCCCTGCACCTTTTTTCTCAGGATGATTTTCAAGGAGCATTGAACTTGACCACCGTGAATTCCGCCGACAACGCCCGCCCTGTCAACGCCAGCCATCGCAACTTCGAAGGTCATGTCACCCGCGCGAAAGTCTTAGCCAAGCAGCCTGAGAACATCCCCAAAGTGCTGGCCAAGGAAACACCCAAGGAATCACCCGAGTTCTACAAATACGAGCAGATCGACAAACCCACTGCCGGGCGCATCACTTATCGCGAGAAGGATGGCGCACAAGTGACTGTCGATAAAAACCAGAACCCGGAACTCTACAAAGCCGTCGTGCGTGATTACTGGACAATGGAGGCCATGAAGTCCGGGCATACCTTGTCGCTGGACAACGAGGACAAGTTGGCCTTGCTGGACTACAACGACCCGAGCAAGGTTGATCGCAGCCATGCCGCCGAGGGGGTGATCACCTTTGAGTTCGGCGCCAACAAGATCGTGATCAATAACCACCTGACCCCGGACACCTTTGCCCGCTTCGACAAACTCCAGCAACTGCAATCGTTCAAGGACAGCGGAAAAATCGTCAGCCCGGGACAGGAACTGCCTGTGGCGACCACGGCTTATAAAGACGTTCAGGTCCTGGCGCCGGGCATTTTGCTTGCGCAAACAAGTTCGGGTGAGCAGTACGTGGTGTCCAAGGACCTGACACCGGAACTGTTCAAGCAGCTCGACGACATCAAGACCAGCAAAGCGGCCCTCGCCGACGGCAAGGCCAAGGGTTACGAGGCCGTGACTGAACTGCCCAAGGGCCTGGACCCGGGCAAACTGCAAGTGGACCAGGTCGATAAAGACTCCGGCGTCATCCTGTTTCAGTACGACGGCAAGAAATACGCAATGTCCGCCGAAGATGCCCTCGACTGGGATCACACCAAGGCGAAGAACGCCGACACATTGCCGGCGATTTATTTCGACGGCTACATCCACCTGCCCGAAACCTCCAACACCATTGGCGGTGGCGAGTTGTACAACACGCTGTTCATCGCTGACAAAGTCAAAGGCAAACCGGCGGAACAGGCGCTGAAAGATGCCTTCCGTGACAACCAGAGAGTGGTCAGTGATGACCAACCGCTGCCGAAACTCGCGGAAATCGAATCGATCGAGGCCACCGCTGAAGGCGTGTTGAAGGTCAAGTTGAAACGCGGCGATACCCAGATCGTCCTTGAAGACGTGTCGGCCAAAGCCTTCAAGCAATACGCGGACTTCGACAAGACCCTGGATGGCGTCAAGGCTGCCGAGGAAAAAGGATTCAAGCTAGTGGCCGACAACGAGTATCTCTCCTCCACCGAAGACGTGAAGCAGGTGGGCACGCCGGATGAATTCGGCCCCGGCTTGATCACCTACGTCTATCAGAAGCCCGGCGGCGAAGAGCAGAAGCTGCTGGTGTCAAAGGACTACAACCCGGAGCTGTACAAGCAGATCGTCGACACCCACATCGAGAAAAACAGCCCCACCGCCAAGCAGGATGAATTCAGGGCCAAACATGGTTTGCCGCCGGAGAGCCAAACCACGGTCGACAGTCTGCTCACCAACCAGAAAGACGAAAGCGGCAAGCAACTGACGGTCCAGGACCTGGAACTGAAGATGATGTTTGACGAGTACCGCGCCGGCATCAAGGACGGCAGCATCGGCCGCGACGATCCTCGGGCCAAGCTGGTCCGGGCGCTGGAAGCCAAGATGAAAGTCGAGAATGGCATGGCCATTGTCCCCAACGGCAGCACCGACACGATCTATGTGGCGCCGGGCGAGCCGATGTGGCTCAACTCGCGGGATGTGCGGGATCAGATTTTCGACGCCAAGGCCATCGACGAGGCCATCGGCAAAGGCATGAGTGACCCGAAGATCCAGGAGGACATGAAGCGCTTTCAAACCAACGCGCGGTCCCAGGTCGAGGGCGGCGACGAGAAGATCAAGGCCACCGAGCAAGCCTTGGAACACATGGCCAATTCCGACGAGTTCCGGCTCTACATCAAGGACCTGCAAGACAACGGCATGAAAGACCTGGCGGAGGCCGAGATCCAAAAGACCTACGTCGGCCTGGCGCAGATCGATCCGAAGAAAGCCGACCAGTTCCTCCAGGACCTGAGCCGGGACGGCATGCTCATGGAGCTCGACAAAATCATGGGCGACCCCAGCAGTGTCAGCCCGGAAAATGCCGCAGCGGCAGGTACCGACGTGACCAATTTCATCCTGCGCGGCATGCGGGCCGCCGGTGACTTGCCGTCGCACTTGATCAACGCCTATGAAACCACCTTCCAGAAGATCTACCAGAACAAGAGTACCGCGGCAGATATCGATAAGGTCTGGCTCGAGCTGGGCGCCAAAGCCAAGACCGGCGACCTGACCAATGCCGATATCAGCGAGGCGTTGAACAAGACCGAGAGCTTCAAGACCAACGGTTTTTCACCGTTGTCGGCTACCGAAAAGAACAACGTCCTCTCGATGTTCACCAACATGAAAGACGCCGGTGTGCTGGGTTCGATCTCGGGCACCATGGGCCTGATCCGTGGCGTCTACCAACTGGTGGGCAACCCGACCAACCTGGCGGCTACCGCCGAGGGCCGCTTGGCCATCGCCTCCGACTTCGTGACTTTCCTGAGCTTCTCCAACGGTTTCACGACCTTGGGCAGCAAGACGTTTGATCATATTTTCAACACCAAGACCAACGCCAAGTTCGGCCTGACCACCCCGGTGCCCGACCTGCTGTGGGGCAAGGATCCCACCCTCGCCCCTTCGACCCAGCACAACGGCGGCAGCACATTGCAAAAAGCGTTGAACGAGAACTACTGGTTCGAAGCCAACAAAGGCAATCCGTTTGCCAATGACGTCGACACCAACACCCGAAACCTCACGCCATTGCGGGGCGGTCCTTATCAGCCAACGCTGTCCCCTGACAACATGGAGAGCTTCGCCAAAGGCATGCGCGATGGCGCTGGTGTCAAATACGGCATCAACAGCAACACCGCATTCCGCATCGCCGGCAGCGTCTCCCGGGTGCTGGGGGCCGGTGGCGATTTCGCTGGCGGCATCATGGGTATCGTCCTAAGCGCATTTGGTATCCGCGACGCGGTCAAGTCAGGGGACAAACTGCAACTTGCGGCCAGTTCACTGGGCATCGTTGCCGGGGTCGGCTCGACCATCGGCGGGATCGCCAGCATCAACGGCGCCTTTGCGGTGGTGGGCGGCACCATCGGTCGGGCGATTTCCTTTGCCGGGCCGGTGGGTTTCATTGTCGGCGCGGTGATCAGCTTCGCCGGGGCGTTCATCAACGTTGCGCGCAGCTATCAACTGCAAAAGATCTCCCAGCAGGATTGGAAAAACATCCAGGATTTCAAACAGGATGGCTTGCTGAAAGAACACGGCGACGAAGCCTACACCTGGGTACAGACCTACATGCACAACTGGGGTCAGCGCGACACGCCGCAAGACCAGAGCATTTTCGATTACCGCGCCGATGAGTGGAACGCGCGCCAGACCCATCGCGGGCTGGAGCACGAAAACTACGAAGGCGACGGGGAAAACGCCTGGCAGACCGAGTTCCCGGAGCAAAGCGCTGGTAATTTCGTGCAGTGACTTCAACGATCGCCCTGGGCCGTCAGCACGACTCAGGGCGACCTGCCCTCCTCCGACACACCTTGCAATAGCTCCAGTCCGCCCCTCCCCCACGGAACAACCCCTGCCCACCGGCCTTTCGCACTCATTCATGAGCAGCGCGCATGACTGTATGGTCAAAAACCGCAAAAACATTCAGCTATGGTACGGGTCACTGTTTCTGATGACGGCTGACAAGGTCTCGGCCTTGCACAATAACAACGACCCCCGCCGCCCATTTCCGACCTGCCATCGCTGAACACGCCAAGGAATAGAAGCAATGGACCACCGTGACCTGATGACGATATCCCGTCGAAAATTCCTGATTGTGGGTGCCGTGACCGCGGCTTCGGTAGCGTTGCCGCCGTTTATCTCGGTGGAGGCCTCCGCCGCCGAACTGGACCCCC
>Ga0247742_10000064_pt1 | contig 94095 bp, 80 predicted proteins | sample UWRJL208509C2_FD_180944 | JGI IMG/M metagenome (GOLD analysis project Ga0247742, IMG submission 180944) | Plant litter microbial communities from Arlington Agricultural Research Station in Wisconsin, United States - UWRJ-L208-509C-2 | ecosystem: Environmental > Terrestrial > Plant litter >...
CGCGTTATTCCCAGGAGATCAGCGTTTTGCGTGTCACCCTAGGGGGACCAACGGACCGCGAGAGGCGTTCAGTTATGCAAGACCTCAGAGTCATCGGAGTGGAGAGCGGAGCCCTCCTCGTCGCCACAGACGACGGCACGCGTTTCCGTGTACCTATCGACGAAGTGCTGCAGTCCAAGCTGCGGCAGGCTATCCCCGATCCGGGCACCGGGCGCAAACTCGCCCCGCGAGAGATCCAGGCCCACATCAGGTCCGGGATGTCCGCGCACGACGTCGCGGCGATCACCGGTGTGCCGCTGGACTACATCCAGAAATTCGAGGGCCCCGTTCTCGCCGAGCGCGAGTTCGTCGTCACGGCCGCCCTCGCTGTGCCGGTGCACACCGCTGCCGACACCGGTCCCCTCTCCGGCTCTACCTTCGGCACCGTCATCCGCGAACGCCTTCACGACCTCGGCGCCATCAACGAGCGCTGGGCGAGCTGGAAGGAGGTCGGCGGAGGCTGGATCGTGAAGCTGTCGTTCACTTCCGAAGAGATCGACCACGACGCCCGCTGGCGGTTCGACCCGAAGAAGTCCGCGCTCTCGCCGCTCAACAACGAGGCGATCACCCTCTCCCAGCAGGGAGAGATGACCGGCGCGCTCATCCCCCGCCTCCGTGCGGTCGGCGACGAAGAGCGCCTGCCAGACCAGTCCCGGTTCGACAGCGGCGCGTTCACCGCCGACGAACTCGCGGAGCGTGCGACAGGCCCACTGCTGGAGCCTGTCCCCTACGGTCGGCTCGCCGATGCCCCGCAGGGCGTGGCCGATGCCGTGATCAACCGGGCACCCGTCGAGGAGGAGGCCGAGTCCAACCAGACGGCAGACCTGCTCGAAGCGCTTCGTCGCCGGCGTGGTGAACGCGAGGCCGCCAACTTCCACGATGAGGGGTCGATGGCCGCGCATCCGTCGACCGGCAGCATCCGGCTCGTCGACATCCCGCTTCCCGACATGGATGTCGACCACGAGACCCCGGGCGACACCGCCCCGCAGCCGAGCGTCTTCGCCCCGCGGCCGACCGCTCGCGCCAAGAAGGGTCGCACCGCGATGCCGAGCTGGGATGACATCGTCTTCGGTGCGCGCTCGGAAGACGACTAACCCGCCGCTCGGTCAGCGCGCGAAGGCGCCGAACCGGAGGAGGGGCACGCTGGTCTCCTCGGCGGTCCACGAACCGTGCTGGCCGATCATCGAGTTCTTCGCGTGGGACGCCTCGGTGTAATAGGCGACGGCTTTGCGTGCCGCAACCACGATGTCGCCGATCCGCGGCTCGACCTCGGGTGCGACCGCCCCGAACCAGCCGGAGTCGATCGCCTCTCGGCGGGACACGATCCACGACCGTGACCCCTCCCGCTCTTGCCAGCGCTCCAGCACCGTGGCTCGGTGCTGCGCGCTCGCGTCCGATTCGAAATGCAGCTGCAGCGCGCGCGGCTCCCCTGCCACATGACGGATGCCGTCCAACAGGCCCGGATCGGCGTCGAACAGCACGTGCGAGCTGACCGGCACATCGAGCATGCCGTGATCTGCCGTGAGCAGCAGACCCTCGCGGCGCCCGAGCGTCGCGACGAACCGACCGACCTCGCCGTCGAGATCTTCCAGGGCCCGGGTCCACTCCGGTGACTCCCACCCCCGGGCATGCCCGGCCTGGTCGAGCTCGGGCACATAGACGTAGAGCAGGCCGGAGTCGAGCCCATCGAGAATGTCTCGCGCCGCGGCGAAGCGGTCGGCGATCGCGGCCCCCGCCCGGTACTCGGCCCCGCGCAACACCGCGCGAGTGAACCCGCTGTCGCGATAGCGCTCCGGACCGATCGAGAAGGTGGGCACGGCCGCCGTCTCGAACAGCGTGGGAACACGCTGCCAGGTCGCCGGGTCGAGGCGCCCCGCCTTGTTGTCGCCCTCCCAGCCGCTGAGCTGATTGACGACGCGATCCTGGGCGGGGTCGAGCACCGAGTAGCCGACCAGGCCGTGCGTGCCCGACGACGCACCCGTGGTCAGTGTCGCCAGCGCGGCGGCGGTCGTCGTCGGAAAGCGGGACCCGATCACCGCGCTCTTCGTGACGAGCGGCGCCAGAGTCCTGGCGTGCCCGGCACGCGCGGCGAGCTGGCTGCTGCCGAGCCCGTCGACGAGCAGCACGACGGCCTTGTCTGCGGCCGGGAGTGCCAGCGGATTCTGCGCTCCGGCGAGGGCGGAGAGCGAACTCGGCACGACATCAGCGAGGCTCAACCGGTGCGTTTTCGTGGCCGGTAGCATGGTGGCAATCCTATGGCTACCTCAGATACACCCACCTCCGACGCTCAGCTGTCAGCCGCACAGGGCTCGACCGGAGAACGCATCGACACCGTCGACGTCTCGACCGAGATGGAGGGGTCCTTCCTCGAATACGCGTACTCCGTCATCTACTCCCGGGCGCTGCCCGACGCCCGCGACGGGCTCAAGCCCGTGCAACGCCGCATCCTGTACCAGATGACCGAAATGGGCCTCCGGCCCGATCGCGGCCACGTCAAGTCCGCCCGCGTCACCGGCGAGGTGATGGGGAAGCTGCACCCGCACGGCGACAGCTCGATCTACGACGCCATGGTGCGCCTCGCCCAACCCTTCATCATGCGCGTGCCGCTGATCGACGGTCACGGCAACTTCGGAACCCTGGATGACGGGCCCGCCGCCGCGCGATACACCGAGGCCCGTCTCACCGCGGCCGCGCTCGCGATGACGCAGGACCTCGACGAGGACGTCGTCGACTTCGTTCCCAACTACGACGCCCAGCTGCAGCAGCCCGAGGTGCTGCCCGCGGCCTTCCCCAACCTGCTGGTCAACGGTGCATCCGGCATCGCGGTGGGCATGGCCACCAACATGGCGCCGCACAACCTGATCGAGGTGGTCGGCGCCGCGCGGCACCTGATCGAGAACCCGAACGCCAGCCTCGATGACCTGATGTCGTTCGTGCCGGGCCCGGATCTGCCGACCGGAGGCACCATCATCGGTCTCGCCGGCATCCGCGATGCCTACGAGACCGGCCGTGGCGCGTTCAAGACGCGCGCCCGCGTCTCGGTCGAGAACCTCACCGCCCGCAAGGTGGGTCTCGTCATCACCGAGCTGCCGTTCATGGTCGGCGCCGAGAAGGTCATCGAGAAGATCAAGGACGGGGTCAACTCCAAGAAGCTCTCCGGCATCTCCGACGTCACCGATCTCACCGACCGCGCCCACGGCACCCGTCTGGTCGTCGGCATCAAGACCGGATTCAGCCCGGATGCCGTGCTCGAGCAGCTCTACCGCTACACCCCGCTCGAAGACAGCTTCAATATCAACAACGTTGCCCTGGTCGACGGCGGCCCGAAGACGCTGGGCCTGCGCGAACTGCTGCAGGTCTACATCGACCACCGCATCTCGGTCGTCACCCGGCGCAGTCGGTTCCGGCTCGCCCGCAAGCTCGACCGCCTGCACCTGGTCGAGGGGCTGCTCATCGCGATCCTCGACATCGACGAGGTCATCCAGGTCATCCGCTCCAGCGACGACACCGAGGCCGCCCGAGGTCGGCTCATCGAGGTCTTCGACCTCAGCCAGATCCAGGCGGAATACATCCTCGAGCTGCGCCTACGCCGCCTAACCAGGTTCTCTCGTATCGAGCTCGAGACCGAGCGCGACCAGCTGAACGCGGACATCGCCCAGCTGCAGGAGTTGCTCTCGGTGCCGCAGCGCATCCGCAGCCTGGTCTCCGACGAGCTGGAGGAGATCGCCGAGAAGTTCGGCACCCCGCGGCGCACCCTCCTCACCGAGGCGCGTCCGAGCATCGCGACGTCGTCGCGCAAGTCCGCTCCGATCCTGGAAATCGCGGATGCTCCGTGCCGCGTGCTCCTGTCGACCACGGGTCGTGCCATCCGCGTCGATCTGGCCGAAGAATCGGCGGATGCGCCGGCACGGCTGGCGCGTCGCAGCAAGCACGATGCGATCCTCTCGGCCCTGGTCACCACCAGCCGCGCGGAGATCGGGGCCGTCACGAACCTCGGCCGTCTGATCAAGCTCAGCCCGGTCGACCTCCCGGTGGTGCCCGAGAATTCGATCCAGCTGGCCGCGGGGGTGCGGATGTCGGACTACCTCGGCCTGGACCCGAAACGCGAGCGGGTGCTCGCCCTGGTCTCACTCACCTCGGATTCTCCGATCGCCCTCGGCACGCGTCTGGGTGTGGTCAAGCGGCTCGCGCCCGGCGACTACCCGAACAAGCCCGACTTCGAGATCATCGCGCTCAAGCCCGGCGACGAGGTGGTCGGTGCACGCCAGGGTGGCGACGGTGACGAGCTGTTGTTCATGACCTCCGACGCGCAGGTGCTGCACTACGCGGCATCCGCTGTCCGTCCCCAGGGTCGCACCGCGGGCGGGATGGCAGGAATCAACCTCGGCGCGAAGGCCCAGGTGATCTTCTTCGGAGCGATCGACCCGGCGAGCGAGCCCGTCGTCGTCACGGTGTCGTCGAGCAGTTCGGCGTTGGCCGGAGTCGATGCCGGGCGCGCGAAGGTGTCGTACCTCACCGAGTTCCCGGGCAAAGGCCGCGCCACCGGCGGCGTGCGTGCTCACACGTTCCTCAAGGGCGAAGACGTACTCGCGCTCGGCTGGGCGGGAGCCGCTCCGGCCACCGCGGTCGCCCCCGACGGTGCCGTGCGCACCCTTCCCGAGGCCGGGGCCAAGCGAGACGCCTCCGGAACCCCGCTCGAGGGCGTCATCGGCAGCGTGGGCGAGAGCATCGCGAGCGCGTCGGCCTAGACCACGGGTGTCGCGTCCGTCTTGAGCTCGTCCGAGTTCTGCCGGGGCCCCGCGATCACGAGCCCTGGCACTTTGCTGGTGCTGCCAGAGGAGCACCCACAATTTGCCGGCGTTCGCGGGTCACACGGACGGGTCGAGGACGAGGGCGCGGTCGATGATGCGGGCGGGTTCGGCCCGCACCACCCACTCCGGGCGCAGAGGCGCGTAGACGTGCGGGTAGCGGTCGCTGCGACCCTCCCAGCGCAGTTCTACGCCGGATGCTTCAACCCGCTTCTCGTCGATGGTGAGCAGCATCAGCGGGCCCTCCTCGTCCCGGTAGAACCGTTCGACGACGCCGGGCAACTGCTCCGCCGTGGAGGCGTGGACGAAGCCCACATCCGCGAAGAGCTCCTCGCGGCTCGACCGCGGGTACGGGACGCCGTCGAGGGCTGCCGCCCAGTCGGAGGCGGGGGCGAGATGGAAGATCACCGTTCGAGCGTAGCCAGCTCGCGCCCTTCGACAAGCTCAGGGACCGTATTCTGAGGCCGTCGATGCCGCGGCTACACGTGCGGCACGAACTCCAGCCAGGCCCGGCGCTTGTCCCCGCGAGGATCCTGTTCGATGCGGTCGACCGAGTCGATGATCAGGGTGTTGCGCTTGCGCGAGGTGTAGGTCGGCCAGGACGGGTCGACCCGCCCGGTGTGCGCGAACCGCAGCCAGTTGGCGCGCATCCGTCGTCCCGTCGCCTGGAAGTCGTTGTAGCCGCCGAGCACGCCGATCGCGCGACCCCGCAGCCCTGAACCCTTGTCGAAGATGGCGAACATCTCGATGCCGTGCGTGGCGTCGAGTCCCATCATGCGGATCAGTCGCGGCGCGAGGTCGAACCGGTAGAAGTGCACCGGCGCGACATCCGCATGCCGCTCGGCCACGCGGATCGAGGGATACCAGAACGAGTAGTCCCCGCCGAAGTCGGCGGCGGGCCGCTTCTCGGGCAGCCCCGGATACAGGGCCTTGAGCCGCTTGCGCGCCTTCTTCTTGGTCTTGGCGAAGATCGCCCGGATGCGCGGCGGGGTTGTCGCGAGAATGTCGAGCCGTCCGCGGAACAGCGATCCCTCGCGGTCGTTCGTGCCGATGATGAGCGGCACCGGATGCGCGTGGCCGTTGTCGATCGCATCGATCGGCCGCTCAGGCAGGAAGTCGCCGTCGATCACCGGACAGAAGCTGATCGTCCCCGGATTGACGTCGGGGGTGAGCAGCTGCATCCGGGTGGCGGCTCGTACCAGGGCATCGAGCGGCGCCGTATCGAGCAGCGCGGCCGCGTCCTCGTGCGAGGTGCTGTCGGTGCTCGTGTCGTCGACGATCTCGGTCAGGAGCTCGAGAAACTCTCCCGCCCACACCGCGGTGATCTCCTTGCCGTACACCGCGTCGGCGGGCGAGCTCTCGGCGATCGCCCGGGCGAACAGGCCCCGAGCACGCGGCACCGCCAGCAGGGTGGTCACCGCGTTCGCGCCGGCCGACTCCCCGAACAGGGTGACGTTCTCGGGGTCTCCGCCGAAGAACGCGATGTTGTCGCGCACCCACTCGAGCGCGGCGACCTGGTCACGCAGGCCGAGGTTCGACTCGAAGGTGCGCTCCGGCGTCGAGAAGCTGCTGAAGTCGAGGTACCCGAGCGCGCCGAGGCGGTAGTTGAGGTTGACGAAGATGACGCCGCCCTCGCGCACCAGCACCTCCCCCTGCCGGTCCATCTCCTGCGACGACCCGACGGTGTACGCCCCGCCATGGATCCAGACCATTACTGGAAGCGGTGCTGCGGATGACTCCCCCGGCGCGATCACGTTGATGCTCAGGCAGTCCTCCGACATGGCGACCGTGCGAGAGGCTCCCACGAAAGGTCCCTTGCGATCCTGCACGGACACCGGTCCGAAGTCGGTAGCGTCGCGCACCCCGCTCCAGGGTGCAGGCGGCTGTGGGGAACGGAACCGGAGTGGGCCCACCGGGGCGGCCGCATAGGGGATGCCGCGCCACATCCGCAGTCCTCGGCGCACGACACCGCGCACGGCACCGGCCGTCGTCGTCACGGTCAGTGCGTCGGCATCCTGCCGCAACTCATGCCCTGGCGAGCGTTCCGCGGGCCCCGGTGAGACTGTCGCTGTGCGCGTGGGCATGGTCGCATCCTATGCCGATGCGGTGAACGGCGTAATCCGCCGAATGACGGCCGACGAGCGCCGCGACTATACGTCGATGCGCTCTCGCGACAGTCCCTCGGAGCCGGCGATGATGAAGTCTTTGCGCGGCGCGACGTCGTTGCCCATCAGCAGTTCGAACACCCGCTCGGCGCCCGCGGCATCCGTGATCTGCACTCGGCGCAGGGTGCGATGCTTGCGGTCCATCGTGGTGGTGGCCAGCTGGTCGGCATCCATCTCGCCGAGACCCTTGTAGCGCTGGATCGGATCCTGGTAACGCTTGTTCGCCTTCTTCAGGGCCGCGAGCACCCCGGTGAGCTCGGCCTCGGAATAGGTGTAGATGGTCTCGTTGGGCTTGGAACCGGGGTTGATCACGATCACCCGGTGCAGCGGCGGGACGGCGGCGTAGACCCGCCCGTCGCGGATCATGTCGGGCATGTAGCGCATGAACAGGGTGAGCAGCAGCGTGCGGATGTGGGCGCCATCGACGTCCGCGTCGCTCATGATGATGACCTTGCCGTAGCGCGCCGTCGCCAAGTCGAAACTGCGGCCGGAGCCGGCACCGATCACCTGGATGATCGAGGCACACTCGGAGTTCGAGAGCATGTCGGCCACGGAAGCCTTCTGCACGTTGAGGATCTTGCCGCGGATCGGCAGCAGCGCCTGGTACTCGCTGTCGCGCGCCAGCTTGGCCGTTCCGAGGGCGGAGTCGCCCTCGACGATGAACAGCTCGCTGTTGGCGACATCGCTGGAGCGGCAGTCGACCAGCTTTGCGGGCAACGAGGAGCTCTCCAGCGCGTTCTTGCGGCGCTGGGTCTCCTTGTGCGCGCGGGCCGACACCCGGGACTTCATCTCGGCGACGATCTTGTCGAGCACGAGCGAGGCCTGGGTCTTGTCGTCGCGCTTCGACGATCCGAACCGTTCCGCCATCGCCTTGGCGACGACGGTCGAGACGATGTTGCGCACGGCGGGAGTGCCGAGGATCTCCTTGGTCTGGCCCTCGAACTGCGGCTCCGGCAGGCGCACGGTGAGCACGGCGGTGAGTCCCGCCAGCACGTCGTCCTTCTCGAGCTTGTCGTTACCGACCTTCAGTCGACGCGAGTTCTGTTCGACCTGGGCGCGCAGGAACTTGAGCATCCCCGCCTCGAAACCGGCCTGGTGCGTGCCGCCCTTGGGCGTCGCGATGATGTTCACGTAGCTGCGGAACACGGTGTCGTAGCCGGTTCCCCAACGCAGGGCGATGTCGACGGTGCATTCGCGCTGCAGCTCGGTGGCGACCATGTGACCCTTGTCGTCGAGCACGGGCACGGTCTCGGTGAACGTGCCGGAGCCGGTCATCCGCCAGGTCTCGGTGATCGGCGAGTCGGGTGCCAGGAAGTCGACGTACTCGGCGATGCCGCCGTCGAACTTGAACAGTTCGTGCGTCGGCTCCTCGCCGCGTTCATCGGTGATGTCGATGCCCAGGCCGCGCACCAGGAAGGCGGTCTGCCGAGCGCGGGCGAGCAGCTCCTCGGTCTGGAAGGTGGCGCCCCTGGTGAAGATCTGCGGGTCCGCCCAGTAGCGCACGCGGGTGCCGGTCACGCCCTTTGCGACCTTGCCGACGACCGTGAGTTCGCTGCCGGAGATGAACGGGCTGAACGGCGAATCGGGCCTCGGGTTCTTCGGGTCGGCATCCGCGAACCGTCCGGGCTCACCGCGGTGGAACGACATGGCCCAGGTCTTGCCGTCGCGGTCCACCTCGACATCGAGGCGCTCGGAGAGCGCGTTGACGACCGAGGCTCCGACGCCGTGCAGTCCACCGGATGCGGCATACGACCCGCTACCGAACTTTCCGCCGGCGTGAAGCTTGGTGAACACGACCTCCACGCCCGACAGCCCCGTCTTCGGCTCGATATCGACCGGGATGCCGCGGGCACGGTCACGCACCTCGACGCTGGCGTCCGGATGCAGGATGACGTCGATATGATCGCCGCTGCCACCGAGTGCCTCGTCGACGGAGTTGTCGATGATCTCCCACAGGCAGTGCATGAGTCCGCGGGAGTCGGTCGAGCCGATGTACATGCCCGGGCGCTTGCGCACGGCCTCCAGGCCCTCCAGCACCGAGAGGTGCCGCGCGGAGTAATCCGAGTTCGCCACGTATGTTCTCCTTTACCTGGCCTGACGCTCCCGGCAGCACGGAATACCGGCGCTGAGGAATGAACGGAAGGCGGACCGCGTTCAAGACTAATGAAGCCGAGGGGCTCTCCCTGCACCCGACACCCCCTGTCACTGGGGGTACTCAGCGGGCTACGCGTTCAGCGAAATAGTGGGCGTTTGTCCCACTCACGAAACATCCGCGTGCTTGTATAGAAACACGTCACACCGACCCGTACGAAAGTGGAGGAGCATCTCATGTCACAGATCGCACCCGAAACGACTGCAGTTGACCTCGGCTCCAGCCACGAACTCACCGCCGCCGACCGTTGCGACAGCTGCGGCGCCCAGGCCTACATCCGCGTCGCCATCGGCGAGAGCGAGCTGCTGTTCTGCGCTCACCACGGCAAGAAGTACCAGGAGAAGCTGTCGACGATCGCCAGCGACTGGCACGACGAGTCGGCTCGCCTGCTCGAGAACAAATAGTCTTCTCCCGCTTACTCCCCGAAACGCCTCGGCTCCGGCCGGGGCGTTTCGTCGTTATGGCAGATACCGGCGACGGATGTCCGGGCTGAGTCGCGTGACGATCTCCTCGCCGATCGTGCCGGTCGCGTCTGCCCACTCCTGCAGGGTCGCCTCGCCGTGCTCCCCGGCGCCGAAAAGGGTCACCTCGGCCCCGCGCTCGATCAGCCCATCGGGATCGGCAAGGCCGACCCAGTCGAGACCGACTTCGACGATCGGATAGCGTCGGCCGTCCACCGCCAACGACACCCGGCCAGCCGCAGCACTCGAGAGCCCGTCGCCTGACCCGATCGCAACCCGAGCCACACCGTCTTTCACCGAAAAGACCGTCGCCTTCAGCGTCATCACCGGCGTGAGCCCCAGTTCACCCGGCGTGATTCCACCGCCGGGTGAGATGCCGTAGCCGAACGCGCCGATCCGCACCAGATCGAGGCGGGCGTCCGCACGGAAAAACGCGGCCGCGCTGGCCGCGAGATGCCGCAGCTGCGGTTCGGCGCCGACCGCCTGGGCCACGGCGACCGCCGAGTGGAAGCGGGTGATCGCATCCGTGTCCTCGTCGTCGGAGGCCTCGGCGATGTGGGTCCAGATGCCGACAAGCTCGACACTGTCACGCAGCCACACCGCGCGCTCCACCACGTCCGGCCACTGCGCGGGGCTGACGCCGTTGCGGTGCAGCCCGGTGTCGATCTTGAGGTGCACGCGGGCACGCCGCCCGTCGGTGCGAACGGATGCCGCTGCCGCGGCCCGGTTGAGCTCGTCCAGTGATGAGACACCGAGATCGATCCCCGCGGCGACTGCCGCGTCGAGGTCGTCGTGCGGGGCGAGCAGCCAGGCGAAGATCAGCACCTCCTCACCGATGCCTGAGTCGCGGAGGCGCAGCGCGGTGTCGATGTCCAAGGCGCCGAGCGCGGTGATTCCTGCGCCGAGCGCGGCGCGGGCGATCGGGAGCAGACCGTGGCCGTAGCCATCGCTCTTCAGGACCGCCATCACTTCAGCAGGGGCAACCCTCGTGCGAATCGCGTCGAGGTTGCGGGCGTACGCGTCGAGGTCGACGGTGATGTGCGCCGGCATCGCATCAAACCAGGCCGGGATCTCGTCACCGGTGATCGCGTCGCTCATGCGTAGCTCCTCGGCATGTGGCGGCCGAACACCGAGGTGATCTCGGCGGGCGGGCGATCGATCGCGGCTGCCCAATCGCGCACATGCGGTTCTCCCGCCGCAGGGTCGCCGAACACCACCGCCTCGTCACCGACCTCTGCCGTGCCATCGTTGAGCTCCAAGACGAGGGCGTTCATCGCCACCCGTCCGACGATGCGGCGCTGCACGCCGTTGAGAAGGAGGCTGGCGACGTTGCCCGCGGCGCGGTCCAGACCGTCGGCGTAGCCGATCCCGACCAGGGCGAGGTTGGTGCGGGCGGTGGCGCGGTAGGTGAGGCCGTAGGAGACCCCCTCCCCCGCATCGATGGTCTTGGTGGCGACGACCACGGCAGACACGCGCATCGCCGGGCGGAGGCCCGGGTCATCCGTCAGTCCGTACAGCGCGGGGCCGGCGACGGTGAACTCGCCCGTCTGGACACCCCCAGAGAATCCGGGCACGACGTAGAGGTCCACTCCGATGCTCCGCACTGCCTCGGCATCCCACGGACGACTCAGCCCGAAGCACGCCGCCCCTGCAGCGACAGCAACGTCCGCGACCTCGGCCGCACCGTGCCCGTAGCCGTCCGCGGTCACGTCGGCGAGCACAGGGCCCCGGCCGAGCAGCACGCCGATGTTGTGCCGGATGGCCTCCAGGTCGACGGTCAGGCCGTGCCGGCCGACCGGCTCACGCTCTACGCCGAGCACGTGACGGTGGGAGGAGTGCATCACTCGAGAATACGACGTCGGGCTCCCGCCGACGGTGTCTGGCGGGAAGCGCTCGGCGACCGAACGGTAGAATCGTCAGGCACACGCCGGCCACCGACGGGAGAACGACCACCGTGACAGCACAGGGCCTCGGCCTCAAGAACCGCCTCGCCTACCTGGGGCGTCGCGCCCGAGGCTTCAACGCAGCCTCGGTGCTGCAGCGCTCTCGCGAGGTCGGCGCGAGGTTCGGTAAGCCGACCCCGGTCGTCTTCGCCGACATGCTCTGGTCGGCGGCCTTCCGCAACACCGCGTTCCAGGACTACGTCGACTACGACTTCGCCATGCTCACCAGCACCGAGCGTGAGACGTTCATGACGCACTCGCTCTCGAACCACATCGCGATGAAGTACGACCAGCCCGAGTTCCGCTCGCTGTTCCACGACAAGCTCGAGTTCAACCACGCGTTCGCCGACCTGCTCGGCCGCGGATGGCTCGACGTGCGCGAATCGTCGGTGAACCAGATCCGCGACTTCGTGCTGGCGCATGAGAAGGTCATGGGAAAGGTGCCGTTCAGCGACTCCGGTCACGGCGTCGAACGGTACGAGGCGACTGACGTCGTCGACTGGAACAAGTTCCGCGCGCAGTTGCTCGCCAAGGGCCAGACCCTGCTCGAGGAGTACATCACCCAGCACCCGACTCTGGCGGCGATCTGCCCGGGTACGGCGAACACCACGCGCGTGACCACCTTCTTCGACGGCACCGAGACCCACGTGCTCTCGATGGCGCAGAAGTTCGGGCGCGGCGCGGCGAGCGACCAGCAGACGTTCGGTGGCTTCTACACGATGCTCGACCTGAACGGTCATTCCCGCGGTGCCGGCTACGACTCGCACGACAACGTCTACCAGAACCACCCCGAGTCGGGCGTCTCCATCGTCGACTTCCAGCTGCCGCTGGTGGACGAGCTGTTCGCGTTCATCGACAAGGCCGCTCGCGTCGTGCCGCAGATTCAGTACGTCGGCTGGGACATCGTGATCGGGGAGAACGGTCCGGTGCTGGTCGAGGGCAACTGGGCGGCCGGCGTCTACGAGAACAAGCCGAGCGTCACCGGCATCCGCACCGGCAGCCGCCCCCGCTTCCGCGAGTTCGTCGGCTTCTAGCCCGCGCGTCCTGCGCTGCGGGCGCGGTCAGCGTGCTCGGCGGATGATGCCGAGAGGGGTGCTCTCATGCCCCTGCCCGAGCGGGTTGTCGCCCAGAACCTTCTCCATTGCTCGATCCGTCGACCGATCGACGGTGGAGCCCAGGATGTTGCCACCGAAGTCATTGATATCGGCGATCAGCACATCCACCGGGGTCGCCAGCGCGGACTTCAGGCGCTTCGCCACCTCTGCCGGTCGGGACGGGGCGAGCACGACCTGCGAGTTGTAGGGCGGGATGGTGCCGCTGGTGGGGCCATCGATGCCGCGCGCTTTGGGACCGGCAACGCGGTAGAAGTCTCCGGATCGACCGAGCTTCTTGGTCACGGCTGCGACCGCGGCAGCGAACAGGATGCGCGGCACGCCGCACTCGCGCAGCGCCATCTCCATGGTCTGCGGCAGTCCGAGACCGATGCCGGATGGCGTCTTCGTCACGTAGCGCGACAGCCGCACGGCGAGCGGCCGGGCCTGGATCGAGTCGACCGGGTAGGCACGGCCCTGGGTGATCGCCACGATCTTCTCCGTGACGAAGAGGATGTCCCCCGGCTCGATGACCGGATCCGCGAAGGAGGTGACGACCTCGACGATATCGTCATCCGGGCCGACCAGACGGGTCTTGATCGGGATGCGGTTGTACCGCACGCCGTCGACCACCGTCTCGAGCTTCTTGCCGTCGTTCGCGGCGGGCTGGGAGCTGGCGGGAGTGGTGTCTGCGACCATCGAGGCACATCCTTACTTCGGTGAGTCGGCTGTTCGTTGGGGTTCGGCGGAGCGCATCCGCCGAGGCCGACTATCGAGTTTACCGAGGGCCGGATACGAAAAACGCGCCGACGGGCAGTGCCCGCCGACGCGTGTCGTCTTCGTTCGGTTCTGTCTACTCGAGGTAGTCGCGCAGCGACTGCGACCGCGACGGGTGACGCAGCTTCGCCATCGTCTTCGACTCGATCTGGCGGATGCGCTCGCGCGTGACGCCGAAGGTGTCGCCGATCTGGTCGAGGGTCTTCGGCATTCCATCACCCAGTCCGAAGCGCATACGGATGACGCCCGCCTCGCGCTCGGAGAGGGAATCGAGCAGCGACTCCAGCTGCTTCTGCAGCATGGTGAAGCCGACGGCATCCGCCGGCACGACGGCCTCGGTGTCTTCGATCAGGTCGCCGAACTCGCTGTCGCCGTCCTCGCCGAGCGGGGTGTGCAGGGAGATCGGCTCGCGACCGTACTTCTGCACCTCGATGACCTTCTCCGGGGTCATGTCGAGCTCGCGGCTCAGTTCTTCCGGAGTGGGTTCGCGACCGAGGTCCTGCAGCATCTGGCGCTGCACCCGGGCGAGCTTGTTGATGACCTCGACCATGTGCACCGGGATGCGGATGGTGCGGGCCTGGTCGGCCATGGCGCGGGTGATCGCCTGGCGGATCCACCAGGTGGCGTAGGTGGAGAACTTGAAGCCCTTGGTGTAGTCGAACTTCTCGACGGCACGGATGAGGCCCAGGTTTCCCTCCTGGATCAGGTCGAGGAACTGCATTCCGCGACCGGTGTAGCGCTTGGCCAGGGACACGACGAGACGGAGGTTGGCGCCGAGCAGGTGGCTCTTCGCACGCTGGCCGTCCTTCGCGACCCAGGACAGCTCACGGCCGAGCGGGGACTTCAGCTCCGAGGGAGCCATCTGCGACAGCTTGTCCTCGGCGAACAGGCCGGCCTCGATGCGCATCGCGAGCTCGACCTCTTCGGCCGCGTTCAGCAGGGCGACCTTACCGATCTGCTTGAGGTAGTCCTTGACCGGGTCAGCGGTGGCGCCGGTGATGGCCGACGAGTAGACGGGGACCTCGTCCTCGTCATCGACGAGCGAGAGCACCAGTGCGCCGCTGGGCAGCACCTCGGGCGCCTTCTCGGTCTTCGTCTCAGACTCCTCGGTGTCGTCGACCTCATCCTTCGCATCGTCGACGATCACGACGGGCTCGATCTCCTCGTCGATGTCCTCGGCGTCTGGCTCGTCGTCGGACGCCTTCGCCTTGGTCGCCCGCTTCGCGGGCGCCTTTGCCGGAGCCTTCGCTGCGGTCTTCGCGGCTGCCGTCTTGGGGGCGGCCTTGGCGCGGGTGGTCGTCTTCTTGGGGGCGGCGGCCGTGCGGTCGACGCTGACCTCTTCGACTGCCTCGGACTCTACGAGAGCCGCGGACTTTGATGTGGTAGCCATATGGGCACCTTCCGATCGGGGTGTTGCCGTGCGTGCGGGGCAGCGGGTGAAGCTCGGTATTGCAGTGCGGTTCTTGGACAGCACGTGTTTTTGGACAGCACTAAGACCCATGTCAAGTCCTGGGCGCGAGCACCGTGAAGGTACGAACGATCCCCGAGGTCAAGAAAGGGTCTTAAGTCAATTATTGCATGGTTTCTGCGCGCCCCTTGCCAACCAATGGCGATGTGGCTATAAGTCCACGCCGCCGCGAGGCCGTGCTGCCCGTCTTCTCCGCCAGCCGCCTACCAGTACAACCCACAGGGGCCCCACCTGTATTCCCTCTTCCTCCTGCATCCGCCGACGGGTTCGGCGTCGTGCGTGCACCAGAAACACGACGCCCGCGCCGACGACCAGGTACTGCACGCAGAGCGCGATGCGGAACGAGTCCCAGGCGAAGATGTCGCTCGGTAGGCCGTCGGCGATCCGTCGCTGATTCAGCAGGTCGAGCACCACACCGATCAGGTACATCATCACGAAGCTGGCGAGGAAGCCGCCGACGTTGACGACACCGTTGGCCGAGCCGAGACTCCGCAGCGGGTTGAAACTGCGGGCGAAGTCGAACCCGATCAGGGAACCGGGACCACCCACCCCGAGCACCACGACGAGCACGATGATCAGCCACGGTGGCGGGCTGCCCGGCCACACCAGCACGGCAGTCCAGACCAGGGCGAGCATGGCGACGATGCCCAGCACGAGATTCGACCGGCGCAGCGGGAAGCGCGCGGTCAGGATGCCGAGCAGCGGCCCGCTGACGAAGCCGGTGATGACGATGAGGGTGAGCAGCTCTGACGCCTGAGTCGTCGAATAGTGCAGGCCCTTGGTCAGCAGCGGGAAACCCCACAGCAGGGTGAAGACAGTTCCGGATGACTGGGTGACGAAGTGCGACCAGAATCCGAGCTGAGTCCCCGGCCTGGCCAACGCGTCGCGCAGTCTGCGGAGGGCACCGGGCGCGACGACCGTCGGTGCGGCATCCTGATGCCGGTCTGCCAGCAGCAGGATGACCAGCACCAGCGCGATCGCGGAGAGCGAGGCCGCACCGAGAAAGGCCGGCGTCCACCCCGCACTGTGCAGCACGAACGACAATGGGATCGCGGAGAGCACCTGCCCGAGCTGACCGATGTTGCCCGTCCACTGTGACAACTGCGGCAGGATCGGCCCCTGGAACCACGACGACAGCAACCGCACGACGGAGATGAAGGTCATCGCATCGCCGGCACCGACCAGGATGCGTCCGCCGACGGCGATCCCGATCGAGGGCGCGAAGGCGAGCACGGCCTGTCCGATGAACATCAGCACTGCACCGATGGTGATCAGCCGCTTCGGACCGAATCGGTCGAGCAGGATTCCCACCGGGATCTGCAGAGCGGCGTAGACGATGAGCTGCACCACAGCGAGACTCGACAGCACCGAGGCGGAGACGTCGAACCGCTCGGCAGCGGTCACACCGGAGACACCGAGAGAGGTGCGCTGCAGCACGCCGACCATGTACGCGAAGACCGCGACACCCCAGATCAGCCAGGAGCGTCGGGAGTTCACCCGCTCAGCCTAGTTGCGGGGCTACAGCGGCGATTCCGGGGGTGGGACTACACCAGACCGGGCTGGTCGTCTTCGCCGTTGCGCCTGATCGCGAGGAAGTTCTCGAGCTCAGCCGCGATCTCGTCGGCCGTCGGCAGCTCGCCGGCCTCGTCGGTGAGCGGCGACCGGAGCGGGTTCCCCTCCATATAGGAGTCGTGCCGCTCCTCGAGGGTTCCGACGAGACGCGCCAGCTCCTGATTGGTTTCGAGCTGAGCGTCGATCTTGCTGAGGAACTCGCGTCCCTCCTCACGCAGGTGGTCGGTCGGGAAGATCAGTCCGGTCGCGGCGCTGATCGACTCGATCGCCGTCACCGCGGCATCCGGGTACTCGGTGTCGGCGAGGTAGTGCGGGATCAGGAGGACGAAGCCGACGGTCGGGTGCCCCATCTCCTGAAGGCGGTACTCCACCAGGTGCAGGGCGGTCGCCGGTGCCTGGGTGTTCGGCTTCCAGATCGACATCGAGTCGATGAGCTCGACCCGGTTGCCGCTGACGGTGACGCCGATCGGTCGGGTATGCGGGGTCGGCATCGGGATCGCGTGCACCCAGGTCGTCGTCTTGACCCGGAAGCGCGCGATCAGCCCGAGAAGTGCGGCGGAGAACCGCTCCCACTGGAAGTCGGGTTCGAACCCGGTGAGGAAGAGGAACTGCTGCCCGATCTCATCGGTGCCGAGGTAGAGGGCGAGCATCGGGGGCCGGTAGTCGGTGACGTGATCCTCGTCGAAATGGATCGTGGGACGCCGCGCCCGGTAGTCGAGCAACTCGTCCGCGTCGAAGGTGGCGATCAGGCGGTGGTCGACGCTCTCGGTGAGGTACTCGCTCAGCTGGGTCACTCCCCCGCCTGCGTCGGCGAATCCGGTCAGACCGGCGATCAAATGCAGTCCAGCAGGCACACCGGCAGCATCCGGGGTCAGCTCGAAAAGGGCTTCTGGATCTCGCATGTTTCCACTGTAATCGGGGCCAGACGAGCGAAGACCGCCGAACGGCCGCTGCCGTGGTGCCCTCAGCGAACACGGCTCGCCACGCACCGTTCGCGGCGCGATCTCGGCGTGCTTCCGCCCGGTTCCCGCCGGTTAGCATGGCGGGATGACCCTGCCCCGCCTCGCCCTTTCCGCAGCTCCCGCGCCCACGATCGCCGCCGACGTTCTCGTCCTCGGCGTCTCGAAGACGGATGACGGCCCGCTGCTGCACGCGGACGGCGACGCCTTCTCGGCGCCGGAGTTCGCTTCCCTGCGCGACTCGCTCGTCGCGATCGGGATCACCGGGGCGCCGGACTCGCTCCGACGCCTGCAGGGCATCGGCGCGGCATCCAGCCTCGCCCTGATCGGTCTCGGCTCGGCCGAGGAGGACGGCTCGATCTCCGTGGATGCACTCCGCGCCGCCGCCGGCGCGGCGACCCGCCAGTTGGTCGGCGTGGATTCGGTCGCCATCGCGCTTCCCGTCGCCGGTGACGCGGACACGCTAGCAGTGCTGGAGGGTGCCGCTATCGGTGCGTACTCGTACACCGAGTTCCGCCAGGCGAGCCTCGCCTCGACCAAACTTCCCGCGTCGGAGATCACCGTGGTCTCGCCCGTTGCCGGAACGGGCAGCGAGCGGGGCCTCGTCGACCGCGCCACGGTGGTCGCCACTGCCATGGAGAGCGTGCGCGACCTGGTCAACGCGCCGGCCGATGTCCTGTACCCCGAGAGTTTCGCCACGGCCACGGTAAAGCTGGTCGGCGACCTCCCGATCGAGGTCGAGGTCCTGCGCGAGCCGGAGCTCTCGGCAGGTGGTTTCGGCGGCATCCTCGGTGTCGGGCAGGGTTCGACCCGCGGCCCGCGGCTGATCAAGCTCAGCTACACCCCTGCTGCCGCCACCGCGCACGTGGCGCTCGTGGGCAAGGGCATCACCTTCGACACCGGTGGCCTGTCGCTCAAGCCCGCTGCCGGAATGGTCGGGATGAAAGACGACATGGCGGGCGCTGCCACCGTCATGGCGGTCGTCGTCGCCGCCGCGGAGCTCGCACTGCCGGTACGCCTGACCGCGTGGCTCTGCATGGCCGAGAACATGCCGTCCGGCTCCGCCATCCGCCCCAACGACGTGCTGCGCATCCGAGGCGGACGCACCGTCGAGGTGCTCAACACCGACGCAGAGGGTCGCCTGGTCATGGCGGACGGGATCGTCGCCGCTGGCGAGGAACAGCCCGACGCCATCATCGACGTCGCCACGCTCACCGGCGCGCAGCGCGTCGCCCTCGGTGACCGCTACTCGGGTGTCATGGGTGAGAGCGCGCTGGTCGATTCGATTCTCGCGGCGGCCGCAGAAACCGGCGAACAGCTGTGGCCGATGCCGCTGCCCGGCGAGCTTCGTGCCCTGCTCAACTCCGACATCGCCGACATCGCCAACGCGAAGATCGGCAACACCGCGGCGGGAATGCTCGTGGCAGGAGTGTTCCTCCAGGAGTTCGTCGGATCCCGCGAAGACGGCGGACGCATCCCGTGGGCGCATATCGACATCGCGGGTCCGGCGATCAACAACGCTGGTCCGTGGGGCTTCACGGGCAAGGGAGCCACCGCGGTGACGGTGCGCGCGCTGCTCGCTCTCGCCGAGTCGTTCTCCGCCTCGGCGGAGCACGTTCAGCCCTCGGCGTAGACAGGCGACGCGGGAGGTCAATCCCGCGGGAGCCCAGTCAACAAGTAGTAGGGTCTTTGAGGCGCGAAAAACTCTCGCCATGACGATTCCCGTCGCACAAAGACGGGATCGACGCGCAGATCTGATACCTCAAGGAGCCGCTGGGTTGTCCGAGCAGAATTTTGACATCGTCGTACTCGGAGCAGGAAGCGGTGGCTATGCCGCTGCCCTGCGGGCAAGCCAGTTGGGCTTCTCCGTAGCCCTGGTGGAGAAAGGCAAGCTGGGCGGCACCTGTCTGCACGTCGGCTGCATTCCCACGAAGGCGCTGCTGCACTCGGCCGAGGTGGCGGATGTCACCCGCGAGTCCGCGAAATACGGCGTCACGTCCAGCTTCGAGGGCATCGACATCTCGGCGGTCACCAGCTACCGCGAGGGAATCGTCTCCAGCAAGTGGAAGGGCCTGCAGGGCCTCATCAAGGCTCGCGGGATCACCGTGATCGAGGGCTTCGGCAAGCTCACCTCGCCCACCACCGTGCAGGTCGACGACCTCACCCTGACCGCCAAGAACATCATCCTCGCCACGGGCTCCTACTCCCGTTCGCTCCCCGGACTCGAGATCGGCGGCCGGGTGATCACCTCAGAGCAGGCGCTCGAGCTCGACTTCGTGCCCAAGAAGGTGCTCGTGCTCGGTGGCGGCGTCATCGGCGTCGAGTTCTCCAGCGTGTGGAAGTCCTGGGGTGCCGACGTGCAGATCATCGAAGCACTCCCCCACCTCGTGCCCAACGAGGACGAGGCGATCAGCAAGCAGTTCGAGCGTGCCTTCCGCAAGCGCGGCATCAACTTCAGCCTGGGCGTGCGCTTCCAGAGCGTCACCCAGAACGAGCAGGGCGTCGTCGTGACCCTGGAAGACGGTCAGACCTTCGAGGCCGAGCTTCTGCTCGTCGCCGTCGGCCGCGGCCCGGTGACGGCGAACGTCGGTTTCGACGAGGTCGGCATCGGCATGGACCGCGGTTTCGTGCTCACCAACGAGCGCCTGCAGACCAACATCCCCGGCGTCTACGCGGTCGGCGACATCGTTCCCGGCCTGCAGCTCGCGCACCGCGGGTTCCAGCAGGGCATCTTCGTGGCCGAGGAGATCGCCGGCCTGAACCCGATCGTTGTCGAGGACGCGAACATCCCGAAGGTCACGTACTCCGACCCCGAGGTCGCGTCGGTCGGACTCACCGAGGCGAAGGCCCAGGAGAAGTACGGCCCCGACAAGGTGGCCAGCTACGACTACAACCTGGCCGGCAACGGCAAGAGCCACATCATCGGCACCTCGGGTTCGGTCAAGGTCGTCCGCGTCGTCGACGGCCCGATCATCGGTGTGCACATGATCGGCGCCCGCGTCGGTGAACTGATCGGTGAGGCACAGCTGGCCGTGAACTGGGAGGCGTACCCCGAAGACGTCGCGCCGCTCATCCACGCGCACCCCACCCAGAACGAAGCTCTCGGTGAGGCGTTCCTCGCCATCGCAGGCAAGCCGCTGCACGCGCTCTGAGCGCCGCACGCACCTAAACTGAAGATCTCAAGAACCGCATAAGGAGCATCACTGATGAGCGAATCCGTCAACCTCCCGGCACTCGGCGAGAGTGTCACCGAGGGTACGGTCACCCGCTGGTTGAAGAACGTCGGCGACCGGGTGGAGGTGGACGAGCCCCTGCTCGAGGTCTCCACCGACAAGGTCGACACCGAGATTCCTTCGCCGATCGCCGGGGTCGTGGAGGCCATCCTGGTCGCCGAAGACGAGACCGTCGAGGTGGGTACACCGCTCGTGACCATCGGTGATGGCGCGGCGCCAGCCGCCGAGGAGCCCGCTGCTCCGGCGGCTGCGGAGGAGGCAGCACCTGCCGAGCCCGCCGCTCCCGCTGAGCCTGCTGCTCCCGCTGAGCCTGCTGCCCCCGCCGAACCTGCCGCTCCCGCCGCCGAGGCAGTCGCCGCGCCGGTTCCCGAGGACGCGCAGCCCGCCGCCGAAGCTCCGGCCCCGGTCGCGGAGGCTCCCGCAGCAGCAGCACCCGTAGCGCCCGCCGCGCCCACTCCGGCCGCAGCACCCGCTACGCCCGCTCCGGCAGCAGCACCCGCTCCCGCCGCTACTGCAGCGCCCGCGTCGGTCGACGCGAGCTCCGGCTACGTCACGCCGCTGGTGCGCAAGCTCGCCAACGAGAAGGGCGTCGACATCGCCGCCGTCGTCGGCACCGGAGTGGGGGGACGCATCCGCAAGGAGGACGTGCTCGCCGCCGTGCCGACCGCGAGCGACCTGCCCCTGGTCGAGGCACCGGGCACCCACGTTGCCCTCGAGACCTCGCCCCTGCGCGGTACGAGCGTGCCGATGTCGCGCCTGCGTAAGGTCGTCGCCGAGCGCGCCGTCATCTCCATGCAGACCTCGGCGCAGCTCACCTCGGTGGTGGAGGTTGACGTCACCAAGGTCGCGAAGTATCGCGACCAGGTCAAGGCAGACTTCCAGGCCAAGACCGGGCTCAAGCTGTCGTTCCTGCCGTTCTTCGCTCTGGCTGCCGCCGAGGCCCTGAAGGCGTACCCGATCATCAACGCGACGATCGACGGCGACACCATCGTTTATCCGTCGCAGGAGAACATCTCGATCGCCGTCGACACGGAGCGCGGCCTGCTCACCCCCGTGATCCGGGATGCCGGTTCGCTCGACCTCGCCGGCTTCGCCGCGCAGATCGCCGACCTGGCAGCACGTACTCGCGACAACAAGCTGAAGCCCGACGAGCTCGCCGGCGGCACCTTCACGCTGACGAACACCGGCTCGCGCGGCGCGCTGTTCGACACTCCGATCGTGTTCCTGCCGCAGTCCGCGATCCTGGGCACCGGCATCGTGACGAAGAAGCCGGTCGTAGTGAGCGCGGACGGCTCTGACGCCATCGCAATCCGCTCCACCGTCTACCTCGCGCTGTCCTATGACCACCGCATCGTCGATGGTGCAGACGCTGCCCGCTTCCTCGTCGCGGTGAAGAACCGTCTCGAGGGCGGCGACTTCGCCGGCAATCTCGGCGTCTAGGCGCGGGCCGCGCCGGAGCGCCTCCGGCACAGGCCGCACCGCACGGCACGGCATCGCACGGTCCAGCTAGCTCCGTACGGCTGGCGGATCACGGACTCACCCCGGTGGTGAGATCCCGGATCCGCCAGCCGTTCGTCGTTTTCACGATGAGAATGGACGCCGGGTAGGTGTTGGGCGGTGCGTCCGCCGCACCGTCGGTCGACGTCGGGTGCCCCAGCCCGATGATCGCCGAGTCACCGAGGAGCTGCACCAGGGCGATCGGGCTGGCGGGCAGCGGTCGCGCTCCACGCGCCGCAGCCCCGGTCTTCGTGCGCACCGCATACCGGTCGGATTCGAGGGCAGCCGACACCGGCTGATCGACCGCATCGAGGCAGCCGACATCCCGCACGTCGAGGCAGTGCGCCCGTTGCCCGATGAGGGCGGATGCCGCAGCGACCGGGTCATCACCGACGAGCGCGCCCGCCGCGGCGCCCGCCGCCGCTGCTGGCGGTGAGGACTGTCCCAGGCGTGCCGTCTGCGCTGCCTGACCGTCCTGCGCTGCTTGATCATCGACGGCGGGAGCCGTCGGGCGCGCGCCGGCCGGCGGACCGGTCGCCTCGGTCGTCGACGAGACCGGCCGTGGCGTCACGGCTCCTCCCCCAGCGCTGCTATCGGTATCGAGTCCAGGGATCACGACCAGGCCGAGCAGTAACGCAGCGAACCCGGCTCCCCCGGCGATCCAGACCGGCCGACGGACCGGGGCGATCGCCTGCCGAAAGCGAGCCGCGGCCGGAGCAACCCACCGTGATCGGATGGCGACGAGCGGGTTCCGGTCCACGTGCTGCACGAACCGGTCATCCAGCCAGTCCAGGCGGGACCCACCCGCAGCGCCGTGCCCCACTGCAGGCGCCGCGGAAACCGGGATCTGCCGAGTCGCACCGGGAGAAGCCGTCGGGACCTCATCCGCGAGACCGGTCGGCCTGGCGAGACCGGTCGGCCTGGCGAGACCGATCGGGATCGCGAGACTGATCGGGATGGCCGGGGCGAGATCAAAGAGCCGACCGCCGAGCTCGTCGAGAAAGTCCTCGCCGCGCACCTCTCGTGCTGCCGGAGCCGTCAGCCAGGCGATCAGCTCGTCGACGCCGGGCGGGCGCAGCCCCTGCCGATCAGCCGCACGAACGGCCAGCGTTTCGATCATCCTGCCGAGCTGGTACAGGTCGCGCGTCAGGCCGGGGTCGGCGTCGCGCTCGGCCGGGGTGAGGCGCGCATCGCCGCCGGCGGACGGACCGACCACCCGTGCGTACCCGAAGCCCGCGATCACCGGAGCGCCGAGCTCGTCGAGCAGCACCGTCGCGGGTCCGATGGCCCCGTGCACGATGCCGACGCGCCGCAGCTCCCGCACGGCCTCGATCAGGGGTGCGGTCGCGGTGACGAGCTCCCCCACGCGAACCGTGTCCCTGGCTCCCAAGGTCCTCGCCAGGCTGCCGCCGAGCCGGGGAAGAATCAGGCACGGTCGCCCATCGGGCGCCGTTCCGACATCGAGCAGGCGAAGCAGGTGCGGCGAATCAGCGCGCGTCAGAGCATCCAGCTCGATGTCGATCTGATCGTCGGGCGTCGTCTCGCGATACACCTTGATCGCCGCGACGCGCTCCTCGTGCCGGGTCGCGTGACCGAGCCACACCTCGGCGCGATCGCCCTCGCCCAGTCTGCGCACCAGACGGTACCCACCCACGGTCTCCATGCATCAACCTCCATGCATCAACGTTCGCGGCTTATGCGTGTGCGCCGCGGTGGGCCCCGCGAGACGGTGGAAGACGGCTGCACATCGGCGCCGGTGGAGGAGAAGAGAGCCGGTCAGGCCGTCCGCTGGCGGCGGAACCGTGCGGTCGGCACCGCCGCCAGGCCGTATCCTAGGAGGCATGGCACGCACTCAGAATTCGGCGGCAAAGCCGGCGAAAGAGCCCGGTCGTCTCAAGCAGATGTTCCAGGTCTTCCAGATGACCCGTCGGTACGACTCGACGGCGGTGTGGTGGATGCTCCTCGCCTTCCTCGCGCCCGTCGCGGTCGCCCTCATCGTCGGGTTCATTCTCACCCGTGACAATCCCTTCGGCCTGGTGCTGTGGATCGTTGCCGGCGTGCTCGGTGGCGTGCTGCTCTTTCTCGTCGTGCTCGGTCGCAAGGCGGAGCGTGCCGCCTATAGCCAGATCGAGGGTCAGCCCGGCGCTGTCGGTGCGGTGCTCAAGAGTTCGCTCCGTCGCGGTTGGACGGCGAGCGAGATGCCGGTGGCCGTCAGCCCCAAGACGCAGGATGCCGTCTACCGCGCCGTGGGAACCGGCGGTGTCGTGCTCATCGGCGAGGGCCCCAAGTCGCGCACGCAGAAGATGCTCGAAGAAGAGCGTCGCCGCGTCACCCGAATTCTTCCGAACGTCGCGGTGAACTTCCTGCAGGTCGGTCCGGATGCGGACTCGGTCCCCCTGCACAAGCTGCCGGCCCGCATGGCGCGCTTCAAGCGCTCGCTCACCAAGGCAGAGGTCTACGCCGTGAGCAACCGACTCAGCTCGCTCGGCAAGAACCAGCTGCCGATCCCCAAGGGTGTCGACCCGCTGCGGGCGCGCGCACCGCGGCCGCGCTAGCTCGCCCCATCCGCGGCGCGAGCCGGGGTCATCCGCGGCACCGCCTCACCGGCGCACCAGCACCGTGCCCGCAAGCTTGTCATGGAGTCCGCGCTGGTCCCTGTCGTAGATGACGGCGGGGATCACCAGGCAGAGCAACACCGTCCGCACCGCCGGACGCCAGACGCCGACCCAGCCGCCCGCCAACGGCACCACGCGCATCCCCAGGATGAGGTGGCCGATGCTGCCGCTGAGCAGGGCGATGAAGAGCACCTGCTCGATGGCGAAGATGGCCAGCGTCGCACCGCCGTTGTACTGGAAGAACGCCCACGAGATCAGCACGGCGATCGCCCAGTCGATGGCGATGCCGCCGATGCGGCGGCCCACTCGGGCTATCGAACGCGGTCCGGCGGCGGGAAGCCCGAGCCCGCGACCCGGCCAGTCGTCGTTCTGTCCGTCGTTCCGGGCGCGGTCGACGGTCGGATTCGCGGGAGCCATACCCCGATTCTACGGATGCAGGTCACACGTAACCTGCGCGAAACAATAGCGACACCACGGTGAAACCCCGCCCGTCTAGCCTCACAGTGGCTGACTTCTCGGCCGCCTCCCCGTACCAAACTCATTGGAGTACCTCACATGTTCAATGATTCTTCAGAGGTGCTGAAGTTCATCAAGGAAAACGACATCAAGTTCCTTGACATCCGCTTCACCGACCTCCCCGGCGTGCAGCAGCACTTCAACATCCCCGCGTCGACCGTCGACGAGGAGTTCTTCTCCGTCGGACAGCTTTTCGACGGCTCCTCGATCCGCGGCTTCGCGTCGATCCACGAATCGGACATGCAGCTGATTCCCGATGTCAGCACCGCCTACGTCGACCCGTTCCGCACCGAGAAGACGCTGATCATGGTCTTCGACATCTATAACCCGCGCAACGGCGAGATCTACGCCCGTGACCCGCGCCAGATCGCCAAGAAGGCCGAGAAGTACCTCGCGTCGACCGGCATCGCCGACACCGCGTTCTTCGCGCCGGAGGCCGAGTTCTACATCTTCGACGACGTGCGCTACGAAGTGAAGCAGAACACCAGCTTCTACTCCGTCGACTCCGAAGAGGGTGCGTGGAACACGGGCCGCGCCGAAGAGGGCGGAAACCTTGCCAACAAGACCGCATACAAGGGCGGCTACTTCCCGGTCAGCCCGGTCGACAAGCAGGCCGACCTCCGCGACGACATCAGCCTCAAGCTGATCGACGCCGGTCTCATTCTGGAGCGCGCGCACCACGAGGTCGGCACCGGCGGCCAGGCCGAGATCAACTACCGCTTCGACACCATGGTGCACGCGGCCGACGACATCCTGAAGTTCAAGTACATCGTGAAGAACACCGCGCTCGAGTGGGGCAAGACCGCGACGTTCATGCCGAAGCCGCTGTTCGGTGACAACGGATCGGGTATGCACACCCACCAGTCGCTGTGGAGCGACGGCAAGCCGCTGTTCTACGACGAGCAGGGCTACGGCGGTCTCAGCGACATCGCACGCTGGTACATCGGCGGTCTGCTCAAGCACGCTCCGGCGGTGCTCGCGTTCACCAACCCGACGCTGAACTCGTACCGCCGTCTCATTCCCGGCTTCGAGGCGCCCGTCAACCTGGTGTACTCGGCCGGTAACCGCTCGGCGTCGATCCGCATCCCGATCACCGGAACGAACCCGAAGGCCAAGCGCATCGAGTTCCGTGCACCGGATGCGTCGGGCAACCCGTACCTCGCATTCGCCGCGCAGCTCATGGCCGGTCTCGACGGAATCAAGAACCGCATCGAGCCGCACGAGCCCGTCGACAAGGACCTGTACGAGCTTCCGCCCGAGGAGGCGAAGAACATCCCGCAGGTTCCCGGCTCGCTCGAGGAGGCCCTGCAGGCACTGGAGGCCGACAACGACTTCCTCACCGCCGGCGGTGTGTTCACCCCCGACCTGATCGAGACCTGGGTCTCGTATAAGCGCTCCACCGAGATCATCCCTGCCGCTCAGCGTCCGACCCCGTTCGAGTACGAGCTGTACTACGGCGTGTAAGTCACCCGCTGGCCAGGCCGGTTGATTAGAAGAACCCCTCGAGCGTCTGCTCGGGGGGTTCTTCACGATTAATGGTTCGTCTGCGGAGGCGCCCGATACCCATCGCTACGGCGCGGTCAAGAAACAGGAAGACAAGGAGGAGAACCGTACTCACTACGATGACACCCGCCAGTAGCACGGCGAGAGCAACGGGAAGCATCACGAACGCCATCGCTATAGATCCGTCCATTGCGCCAGTCTACCGCGAAGCCTAGGATCGTTCACTTTATCTCCAGCGGACTACTCGCCCCACACGACGAAGGCCGCATCCCCTCACAGGATGCGGCCTTCGGTGGGTGAACTGCTGCTAGCGCGCGCCGACCAGCTGGCCGACGGTGTTGACCAGGAGCGGTCCGGTCGCGGTGGTGACCGCGGTCGGTGCGGGCGATGCGCCGAGGCCGGTGAACCACCAGCCGGCGGCACGCCAGGCTGCGGCGTCCAGGCAGTTGCGGGCGTCGATGACCACGGGGCGGGCGACCAGCGAACGGAGCTCCTCCGGCTTCGACGCGGAGAACTCCTTCCACTCCGTCAGCACGAGCAGCGCGTCCGACCCGGTCGCCGCCTCCTCCACCGACTCGGCGTAGGTGAGCGTCGGGAACATCCGCTGTGCCGTCTCGTTGGCCTCGGGGTCGTAGATGACGACCTGAGCACCGCGAAGGTGCAGCGCCGCCGCAACGTTGAGCGCCGGCGAGTCACGCACGTCGTCGGTGAGCGGCTTGAAGGCCGCCCCCAGAACGCCGATGCGACGGTTGAGCACCGATCCCCCGCAGGCCTCGATCGCCATGTCGATCACGCGCTGACGCTGCGACATGTTGATCTCGTCGACCTGCTGCAGCAGCGACGCGGCCTTGGTGGCGCCGAGCTCGCTCGAGCGGTAGATGAGGGCACGGATGTCCTTCGGCAGGCAGCCGCCGCCGAAACCGAGCCCGGCATTCAGGAACTGACGGCCGATGCGGACGTCATGACCCAGCGCATCCGCGAGCACCGTCACATCCGCGCCGGCAGCCTCGCACACCTCGGCGATCGCGTTGATGAACGAGATCTTGGTGGCAAGGAAAGCGTTCGCACTCACCTTCACCAGCTCGGCGGTCGGAAGGTCGCAGACGATGACCGGCGTGCCGGTGGCGATGGGCCCCGCATACAGCTCGCGCATCATCGCCTCGGAGCGAGCGGATGTCCCGCCCACCACGATGCGGTCGGGAGTCAGCGTGTCGTCGACGGCTTTGCCCTCGCGCAGGAACTCGGGGTTCCAGATCAGCTCGACGTCTACCCCGGCCGGAGTGTTCTCCGCCACGATCGAGCGCAGACGCATGCCGGTCCCCACGGGCACGGTCGACTTGCCGACGATCAGGCCATCGTGCGTCAGGTTGCGCGCCACCTGCATCGTCGCCTCTTCGACATAGCTGAGGTTGGCCGCGTTGCTGCCGCGCTGCTGCGGTGTTCCCACGCAGATGAAGTGCACATCGGAGAAGGCGGTCGCCTCGGCGATGTCGGTGGTGAACCGCAGTCGACCGCTCTTCACGTGCTTGCGGATGAGTTCCGGCAGACCGGGCTCGAAGAACGGCACACGTCCCTCACTGAGGGCCTGCGCCTTGGCCGGGTCGTTGTCGACACCGATGACCTCGAAGCCCATCTCGGCCATCGCGGCGGCATGCGTGGCGCCGAGGTAGCCGGTGCCGACGACGCTGATTCTGGGTGCCTGCGGCGGGTGCTCGGCAGACACGATCGCCGGCTCGGTCTCCGGCAGCTCTTCGTTCTTCTTCATGGTGTCCTCCTGATGGTGCTGTTGGGACGGAAAGGGAAAGCTAGGTGGTGGGGCGGTTTACGGGCGGACTGCGGTGGTACACGGTTCAGGTCCGTTGTTGTGGCGGAGGATCGGATGGATGGTGGGAGCCGTCAGCGGGGAAGCAGATGGAATCGAGTCCCCGGCGCATTGAGTCCCGCGACGAAGGTCGCGAGAGTCTCAGGCCGGGAATCGATGCGCCAGTCGTTTGTTCCGAGCTCGCCCTCCGTGTAGGTCGACACCGCGAGGTTGAACCAGACGAAGCCGATGATGTCGGAGTTGGCGGGGCTGTTGATTCCGGAGAAGAAGCTCGTCAGCCACGCGGGCTTGTGGCCGCCGGTCTCGGATGCCCCGACCTCGGCGAGCAGAATCGGCTTGCCCGCGGCGACGCGTCGGAGTTCTTTCAGCGTCGGACCGAAGGTGTAGTCGAAGGTGAAGTTATTGTCCGGCTTGTAGGTCGGGCGGAGATAGCCGGAGAGCCCGACCACGTCCACGTATTGACCGCCCGGATAGAGGCCGTCGAGGTACGCGGGCGTCTTGTGGGTGCTCGGAAGATTGTTGATGATGTTCGGAGCCCAGATCCAGACGACGAGGCTGTTCGCCCCCTCCTGCTGGAAGATGTCGTGCACGTGCTGCCACATCTTCACGTAGTCGCCGGTGTTGTTGCCGTTGACGGGCTTACCCTTCCCTCCGTCCTCGACCCAGGGATACCAATTGCCGTTCATCTCGTGATCGAGACGGATCCCCAGCGGCAGTCCCGTAGCAACGATGTCCTTGGCGTACTGGTGCAGGTACGCGTCGAAGCCCCCACCGATGATCTTCGGCAGCGAGTAATCGGGCTCATCGGTCACAGCGTTCGAGGCGTTGATCGGTCGGGACTCCCAGGTGAGGATCGGCAGCGAATTGCGCTTCCACGAGTTGCTCACCACGTCACCCCGGTATGCCTGATCCCACCCGCCGAAATATCCGACGACGTTCGGGGTCGCTCCGACCCGATCGGAGATCGCGTCATAGGAGGAGAAGCTGAACGGCGCCTGTTCGGTGTACAGACCGAAGTACGGCGACGCCGGACTCACGATCTGGGCCTTGGTTGGGGCGGACACGACGGTCGGAAGCGTTGCGGGCTTCGTGGTTGGCTTCTTGCTCGGCGTCGTCTTCCCGGCCTCTGCGGCGGCAGCAGCCTCGAGCTTGCCCTGGGCCGACCAGAGCTGCTGCTGGATGGCGGCCAGCTCTGCCTTCGTCGTGGTCAGATTCGTCTGCTTTGCCGCGAGCTGCTTCTGCAACGCCACGACCTGGCTGAGGAGGGCGTTGCGCTCGTGCAGCACCTTTTCCTGTGCGATGTCCTCTGTGGATGCCGCGGCAACGGCTTTGATGATCGGATTGGACGGCGAGTTCCAGACCACCACGGAGGTCGCGACCAGGGCGAGAATGATGAGTGTCGCCCCCGCGAGGGTGAGGCGAGCGCGGGTGCTCGAGTGAGCCCACCACGACAGCGTGCGATTAGTTGATGACAACGAAGTACCCCTCGATTGCGAAGATTGCGATTCCGATCACGTATGGCCAGGCTGCTTTGGGATTGAGACGACGGCGCTTCTGCGCCTTCGGGGCTGCTGAGCGCGCCCCACTCGCTCGACGCGGAGACGTCTCGACGACCGACGCGTGGACAGCGCCGCCGGCGGGTGCCGGCTGAAGACCCAGCGCCTCGAGCCCATTGGCATTCGTCGAGGCTGTATCGACCAGCACCGGAGTGGGAAGCATCGCGTCGCCCCCGGGAGGAGCGGCGGGCAGATCGGAACTGGTGAGCTCGTCCATCAGGTCGTCATTGGAGGCGCCGCCACCGTAAGCGCCGGCGCGGGTGCCCCAGCCGCTGGCGTGCCCCATGCGGAAGAATCCGATGAGCCGGATCGGCATCAGGAAGGCGGTGGAGACGATGATGAAGATCGGGAGACGGAAGAAGTCGAATGGCTTCTCGGAGAGGTGACGGATCTGCCGGATCGCCATGCTGAGCACGGAGGAGACGACCATCAATGAGACGACCAACGCAACGCCGCTCCCGAAGCCGTATTCCTTGAGAATTCCTTCATAGAAGTTGTACCCCTGGCCCGTGAACGCCCGGTATACCCAGCCGCCGATCACGCCAGCCAGGATGAACGGCAGAACAATGTCCATCACGAAGAACAGCGCGAGCACCGGAGCGTGACCGAGCATCCACGGCAGCATGCGCAGCGTGTTGTACTGACTGCCGCGAGCCCAGCGCAGCTGCTGCTTGAACAGCTTCTTCACCTGCAGCGGGGCATCCGTGTACACCAGCGACGTGTACTGGTAGACCGTGCGGTAGCCCTCCTTGAGGGTGAGATTGGTGAGGGTGCGGTCGTCGCTGACCTCGAGGAAGACGCCCATGAACCGCTCGGTCATGAATTTCTCCATCACCCGAACGAGGATCGACCGGCGGAACGCGATCGTGCGACCCGGGAGACATCCGACCTGACCGAGCACGCTCTGCGCGGGCATCGAGTAGAGCGCTCGCGAGTTCTCGAGCCAGTCGGCCCAGCGGGTGATCCAGCTGCGCTCCGGTTCGAGGATGCGCTGGCGCGTCGTTACGCCCCCGACGGACTCGTCAGCGAACGGCTTGACCAGCTCGGAGAGGGTGCCCTCGGTCCAGACCGTGTCGGAGTCGACGAGGACCGTGATGTCACCGTTGGACATCTCGGTGCCGATCATCACGGCGTTGCGCTTGCCCGGGATGGGCGTGTGTACCCAGCGCACCAGCGGGGCGAACTCCTCACAGACCTCCTGCAGAGGAACGTTCACCGCCCCGTTGATGACGACGATGATCTCGCCGGGCATCTGTTCGACCATGCGCGAGATGACATCGCGGAACAGGTCGAGCGGTTCGTCGACCACTGGCACGACGACACTCGTCGTGCCGGTGAATGTTCCGGTATACGGCTTGTAACGGCTCGAAATGATGAGCTTGAGCAGCCACAGGATCCAGATCAGCGCCGAGTAGACGGCGAATGCGTAGACCTCGAGGTGACCCTCGAGCATGTGCCTGATTTGAAGAATGAAGATGAACACGAGTTCCTCGATGTGATGCTGTGTTGTGTTTCCGCGACGCTGGGGAACTGGTCATTTCTTCGGGTACGCCGATTATTGACACTCATTCGAGGGGTGCGCAAGGCGACCGAAACGGGGGTAGACCGCCCGGTTCACGTTTATAGATTAATACTCATTTTCCCATCGTGGAACAGTGTCAGCACTTTGACCGACGCCTGAGGTGACCTCCCTTTCGGGGACACGGCGTGCGCGCGCACACCCCGTGCATCCGGTCCGCAAGACGCAGGACCGGACCATATAAATTCCCGTTCATGACGGCATTGAGAACCATTACTCCGCATGGATTCGTAGTGCACGAAGTGGTTTGCGCGCTCACTCTGCACCTTTCACCGCGGACTCGTGCAACCCGAACGGGGTACACGGCACACTGCCCGATCAGGTCAAAGTGATGAATCCCCGCGATTGAGAAGGTTTACCGACTCGTAACATGACTGTCATCCTGGGTGGCGTCATAGCGGGGCCGAAAAGCGCTCTCTGCACAATTCATGGCGCCGTCCCCGCGCTCCTCAGAGCGCTCATCACCACACGCGCCACCGCTGCCGCCTACTGGCGGCGAGCTCCAGCGTCAGCCGTAAAAGCGCTTCTCGAAGACCGCTCGGGCCAGTCGCGTCACCCGCAGATAGTCCTCTTCGAGCCTGCTGGCCGATCCGGGCGGATACTCCAGCAGTCGAGCGACACCATCGAGCTGCTGACGGTCGGTTGGGAGCACATCCGTCGTCTTCGCCGTCCACAGGGTGAGCGCAGAACGCGCCCGCGAGGCGAAGATCCAGGCCTCGCGCAGACGACGGGCCTCCAGGTCGGAAAGGAATCCGTGTTCACGCGCCGCCTCGAGGGCGTCGAGGGTCGAGGTGGTGCGCAGCGCGGGGATGCGCGCTGCATGCTGCAGCTGGATCAGCTGCACGAACCACTCCACGTCGCTCAGCGAGCCACGGCCGAGCTTGAGATGCCGCGCGGGGTCGGCGGCCTGGGGCAGGCGCTCTGACTCGACGCGCGCCTTGATCCGGCGAACCTCGCGGACATCCTGCTCCGGGATGTCCGCGGGATACCGCACCTCGTCGGCCATCGTGACGAAGTCCTCCAGCAGGCCGGGGTCGCCGACCGTACCGTGGGCGCGCAGCAACGCCTGCGCCTCCCAGGTGAGCGACCACCGCCGGTAGTACGCGCGGTAGGACTCGAGCGAGCGCACCACCGCCCCGTTCTTGCCCTCCGGACGCAGTCCGATGTCGAGATCGAGCGGTAGACGCAGATCTTCGGTGTACCGCTGCAGGAACGAGACGATCATCTCCGCACGCGCCTGAGCGGTCTCGGGCGTCGCCGTTGTCGCCCGATAGACGTACACGACGTCGGTGTCGGAGCCGAAGCCGAGCTCGCCTCCCCCATAGCGCCCCATCGCGATGATGCCGAACTCGATGCCATCGTGCGGATCGGCGGACCGGATGACCGAGAGCACGCCGGTCAGCAGGGTCGTGGTCACGTCGGCGAGGGCACGACCGAGCTGCTCGACGTCGATCTGGCCGAGCACCGCGGCGATGGCGAGGCGAAGTACCTCGCGGCGGCGGGCGGCCCGCAGGGCGAGTGTCGCGGTCGCCTCGTCGTCGTGCCTGGCGACCGTCGCCGCGGCCTCCTCCAGCAGGGCTGCACGCGTCCGCGGGCGCAACTCCGTCTCGTGCTCGAACCACGCTGCCGCTTCGGGAATGCGCTCCAGCAACACCCCGATGAAGCGAGACCCGGAGAGGACGCTGGTGAGCCTCTGCGCTGCACCGGAGGAGTCCCGCAGCATGCGGAGGAACCAGTACGACTCCCCCAGGTCGTCGCTCAGCTTGCGGAACGCGAGCAACCCGTAGTCGGGGTCCGCCCCCTCGGCGAACCACTGCAGCATTACCGGCAGCAGATGGCGCTGGATGGCCGCCCGCCGCGACACACCGCTGGTGAGCGCGGCGATGTGCGATAGCGCACCTCGCGGGTCGCGGAAGCCGATCGCCGCGAGCCTGGCCTCGGCCTGACTGCTGGTGAGCGCCATGCCGTCCTCGGGAAGCGCGGCGACGGCCGAGAGCAGTGGCCGGTAGAACAACCGCTCGTGCAGGCTGCGCACCGCCCGCTTGGTGCGGCTCCACTGTTCGATCAGGTCTGCGCCGCTGGAGGTCAGACCGGTGGCACGGGCGAGGATGCGCACCGCATCCGGGTCGCTCGGCATGAGATGGGTGCGGCGCAGCTTGGCCAGCTGCAGCCGGTGCTCCAGCAGGCGCAGAAAACGATAGTCCCGCGCGAATTCGGCGGACTCCACCCGTCCGATGTAGCCCTGCTCCGCGAGAGCGGCGAGGGCCGGGAGGGTCGCGCCCTGCCGCACCTCAGGATCGGTCTGTCCGTGCACGAGCTGCAGCAGTTGGATGGTGAACTCGATGTCACGAAGTCCGCCCGGCCCGAGTTTGAGCTGGTATTCGAGCTCGTCGCCGGGGATGTTCTGCGTGACCCGTTCGCGCATCCGCTGCACGCCCTCGACGAAGCCCTCGCGGGACGCGCTGTTCCAGACCTTCGGGGCGATCGCGTCCACGTACCGATCGCCCAGCTCGAGATCGCCGGCGAGCGGCCTGGCCTTCAGGAGCGCCTGGAATTCCCAGCTCTTCGCCCAGCGGTCGTAATACGCGAGGTGCGACTCGAGCGAGCGCACCAGCGCACCGTCCTTGCCCTCCGGGCGCAGGTTCGCATCCACCTCCCACAGCGGCGGCTCGAGTGCGAGATCGTGAATTCCCCGCATGGTCTGCATGGCAAGCCTGGTCGCGATTTCGACGGCGCGCGCGGTAGATAGCGGCTCGGGCTCTGCGACGCCCTGCTGGCTAGGCGAGACGGATGCCGGCTCGGCCACGTAGATCACGTCGACGTCGCTCACATAGTTGAGTTCGCGGGCACCTGCCTTGCCCATCCCGATGATGGCGAGCTTCGTGGCGGCGACCTGTTCGGGCGGGAAGGCGACGGTGCCGCGGGCCACCGTCAGCGACGCATCCAGAGCGCCCGCGGCCAGGTCGGCCAGTGCCGCGGACACGGTGGCGATCCCGGCCAGCGGGTCGCTCTGGTCGAGATCGAATGCCGTGAGTCGCACCAGGTGGTGGCGGTAACGGATGCGGAGCGCGTTCCACGCCCCTTCCTCCGTCGTGGCGCCGGTGACGCCGGCGACCGAGCCCACCAGGTCGGAGCGGTATTCTTCCGGGCTGAGGGGGTGCGGCAGGGGCTCGCGCAGCGCCGTCAGCTGATCGGGGTGACGGAGCAGGAACTCCCCGAGGCCGGCGGAGGCGCCGAGCACCCGCACCAGCCGGTCCGCGGCAGCGGGATCACGAAGAGCGGCAGCGGTCTCGACCTGAGCCTGGCGCAGGAGCGAGCACAGCATCCGGAGCGCCTGATCCGGGTCTGCGGCGTGCGCGAAGAGGGGCAGCAGCGACTCGACCTCGATGCTCGCCGACAGCTCCTCGAGCAGGGTCGCGGTTGGATCGAGTTCCGCGAAACCCAGGCGCGCGAGCTCGGTGAGGGTGGTCTGCTCTCGCGTCATCGCACCAATCCCGCCCTACTCTCGGCCAACCGGCCGCCGTGGCCGATCAGCGAGGCCCGAACACTCGGACCTAGAGCGCCTCCAGGTTGCTCTTCAGCTCGTACGGCGTGACCTGGGCGCGGTACTCGCGCCACTCCTGTCGCTTGTTCAGCAGCACGAAGTTGAACACCTGCTCACCCAGGGTCTCGGCAACGAGCTCCGAGTCCTCCATGAGCGACACCGCGTGGTCCAGACTCGCGGGAAGCTTCTGGTAGCCCAGCGCCTTGCGCTCGGAATCGGACAGCTCCCAGACGTTGTCCTCGGCCTCGGGGGGAAGTTCGTAGCCTTCCTCGATGCCTTTGAGCCCCGCGGCGAGCAGCAGCGAATAGGCGAGGTAGGGGTTCGCCGCGGAGTCGATCGCGCGGTACTCCACCCGGGCGCTCTGCCCCTTGCCCGGCTTGTACAGCGGAACACGCACCAGCGCGGAACGGTTGTTGTGCCCCCAGGTGACGAAGCTCGGTGCCTCGCCGAGCTTGTTCTGCGAGGACCCGCCCCACAGGCGCTTGTAGGAGTTGACGAACTGGTTGGTCACCGCGGTGATCTCCGGCGCGTGACGCAGCAGACCGGCGATGAACTGCCTACCGATCTTGGACAGCTGGTACTGGCCGCCCGGATCGAAGAAGGCGTTGGTGTCGCCCTCGAACAGCGACATGTGGGTGTGCATGCCCGACCCGGGTTCGCCGGAGAGCGGCTTGGGCATGAACGTCGCGTAGACGCCCTGCTCGATCGCCACCTCTTTGACCACGGTGCGGAAGGTCATGATGTTGTCGGCGGTGGTGAGCGCATCCGCGTAGCGGAGGTCGATCTCGTTCTGCCCGGGTCCCGCCTCGTGATGGCTGAACTCCACCGAGATCCCGAGGTCTTCGAGCATGCGCACCGAACGGCGGCGGAAGTCGTGCGCTGTGCCCCCGGGAACGTTGTCGAAGTAGCCGGCGTTGTCGACCGGCACGGGACCGTCCGGTCCGTACTGCGAGCTCTTCAGCAGATAGAACTCGACCTCGGGATGCGTGTAGAAGCTGAAGCCGCGGTCCGCGGCGGTCGCGAGGGTGCGCTTGAGCACGTTGCGCGGGTCGGCGACCGCAGGCTGGCCGTCGGGGGTGGTGATGTCGCAGAACATGCGCGCCGTCGGGTCGATCTCCCCGCGCCAGGGCAGGATCTGGAACGTCGCCGGGTCGGGGTGGGCGAGAACGTCGGCCTCGTAGGACCGGGTCAGCCCCTCGATCGCGGAGCCGTCGAAACCGAGGCCCTCTGCGAATGCACCCTCGACCTCTGCGGGTGCGATGGCGACGGATTTCAGGGTGCCCACGACATCCGTGAACCAGAGTCGGATGAACTTGACGCCGCGCTCTTCGATGGTGCGGAGAACGAAGTCACGCTGCTTGTCCAATGTGCTCCTTGCAAGCTTGATGGGCTGGCCGTACGAGGGCGCTGCAGCCCGACTATTAGGCTAGTGGCTATGCCTCGACTCCGCTTGGCGCTCGGCCAGACAAACCCGATCATCGGCGATCTCGAAGGCAATTCGGTTCAAATCCTGAATGCCGCCCGTGAGGCCGCCGCCGCCGGTGCAGACCTCCTCGCCGTGGGCGAGATGGCCATCTCCGGGTATCCGATCGAAGACCTCGCCTCGCGCCCCAGCTTCCTCGCCGAATCCCACGACGCCGTCGATCGACTCGCGAGAGAGCTCCAGCGCGCGGGCCTCGGTGAGCTTCCCGTCGTCGTCGGCCACCCGGACGGCCCGTTCGAACCGCGCCTCTTCGGCACGAGCAACGCCCCCACCGCGATCGCTCAGAACCGCGCGAGCGTACTGCAGCACGGCACCGTGCAGGCCCGCTACTCCAAGCACCACCTGCCGAACTACTCCGTGTTCGACGAGTACCGCGTGTTCATCCCGGGTGACGAGCTTCTCGTACTGCGCATCAAGGGGGTGGATGTCGCACTCATCATCTGCGAGGACCTCTGGCGCGATGGCGGCCCGCTCGCCCGCGTGCTCGCGGCCGACGCCGGACTTCTCCTGGTGATCAATGCCTCGCCGTTCGAGCGGGACAAGGACGATGTCCGCCTCCCCCTCGTCACCCGCCGCGCCGTCGAGAGCGACACGATCGTGGCCTACGTCAACATCGTCGGCGGCCAGGACGACCTGGTGTTCGACGGCGACAGCGTCATCGTCGACACCACCGGCGAGATCCTCGCCCGGGCGCCACAGTTCCGCGAACATGTGCTCGTCGCCGACCTCGAGGTCGAGCCGGCAACCGCCGCGGAACTGCCGAAGAACGTGCGCCGGGTGGCCCTCGACTCCCCCACCGCCGAACCATCCATACTCCAGCCGGACATCGCCGTGCTGCCCGACGACCGCGAACAGATCTGGAACGCCCTCGTGCTGGGGCTGCGCGACTACGTGAACAAGAACGGATTCCCCTCGGTGATCCTCGGGCTGTCCGGCGGCATCGACTCCGCGGTCTGCGCGGCCATCGCGGCCGACGCGCTCGGGGCGGATCGGGTGTACGGCGTGAGCATGCCGAGCCGGTACAGCTCTGACCACTCCCGCTCCGACGCCGACGAACTCGCCGAGAACATCGGGCTGAACTACTCGGTGGAGGCGATCGCCGACCTGGTGCAGCCGATCGAAAACCAGCTGCACCTCACCGGCACCGCCGCCGAGAACCTGCAGGCGCGCATCCGCGGCGGCATCATCCTGATGGGGCTGTCGAACATGCATGGACATCTGGTGCTGACCACCGGGAACAAGACCGAGATCGCGGTCGGCTACTCCACCATCTACGGGGACTCCGCTGGCGGCTTCGCCCCGATCAAGGATGTCCCGAAACTGCTGGTCTGGGAACTCGCCCGCTGGCGCAACGAGTACGCGACGTCCCGCGGAGAGGTGCCGCCGATCCCGGTCGGCTCGATCGAGAAGCCGCCGAGCGCAGAGCTCCGGCCCGACCAGACGGACCAGGACACCCTGCCGCCCTACGAGACGCTCGACGCGATCCTCGACGCCTACATCACGCGGAAGCTCGGACGGCAGGACATCGTCGATCTCGGCTTCGACGGCGAGACCGTGGACTTCGTCACCCGGCTGGTCGACCGCGCCGAGTGGAAGCGACGTCAGGGTGCGATCGGGCCCAAGATCAGCGGCATGGCCTTCGGACGCGACCGTCGTCTGCCGATCACCTACCGGCCGAACAACGCCCCGCTCGCCGGCGCCGCAACGACCTCGGGCTGAGCGCTGGGGCTGACCGGCAAGCGGGCAGTGTCCCCGTTGGCGCCGCTGAGAGGCCGCCGCTGCATAGGCGCGCGGCCTACCGCGCTGCACCAGTCAGTCGTTCGCGTCCTCTTCGGCCCACTTCGCCGCGCGCTCGGCGAGGATCTCGGGAGCGCGTGCCGCCTCTTCGCGGGTCTTGAACGGACCATCGAGGTCGGAGGCGAGGGACTGCGGGCCCTCTTCGACCTCGCCGGTCTTGATGTTGTAGTACCAATCGGTCATGACTGCTCCTGTCGCCAAACTAAAATCGATCTTATGCCCAAGGATTCCGACGGCCATCTCGTTCCGGGGCACATCTCCCCGCTGCGGGCGGTGCCGAAACACATCGTCAGACCCGAGTATGTCGGCAAGCAGTCGCCGACTCCATTCCACGGCTCCGATGTCTACTCTGCGGACTCGGTCGAGCGGATCCGAGAGTCCGGCAGGATCGCCGCCGATGCCATCTCGCTCGTCGGCGCCAGCATCCGTCCCGGCATCACCACCGATGAGCTCGACGCCATCGGACACCAGTACCTGATCGACCACGACGCCTACCCGTCGACCCTCGGCTACCGCGGCTTTCCGAAGTCGCTGTGCAGTTCGATCAACGAGGTGATCTGCCACGGCATCCCCGATGACACGGTGCTCGACGAGGGTGACATCATCAACATCGACATCACCGCGTTCAAGAACGGGGTGCACGGCGATTCCAATCGCACCTTCATCGTCGGTGAGGCCTCACCCGAGGCGACAGCCCTGGTGGAGCGCACGCGCGAATCCCTGAGCCGCGGAATCAAGGCCGTTGCCCCCGGCCGCGCGGTGAACGTGATCGGCAGGGCCATCGAGTCCTACGCCAAACGCTTCGACTACGGCGTGGTGCGTGACTTCACCGGCCACGGAGTCGGAACAGCCTTCCACTCCGGGCTGATCATCCCGCACTACGACGCGGCTCCCGCCTACGCGGACGAACTGGTGCCGGGCATGGTGTTCACCATCGAACCCATGCTCACCCTCGGCTCGATCGCATGGGAGATGTGGGCGGATGACTGGACGGTCGTCACTCGCGACCGCAGCCTCACCGCGCAGTTCGAGCACACCCTCGTGGTGACGGAGCGCGGCGCGGAGATTCTGACGCTTCCATAACAGCAACACCAGCAGCACCACCAGCACCAGCACCACCACCAGCACGGAGAACGCCGGCACCGACACCCCTCCCCGACTGTCCGGGCGCAAGCCCCGAGTAGGAAAGAATGGCTAGATGGCTCACAAAGCGGTAGGCATCGACATCGGCGGAACCGGAATCAAGGGGGCCATCGTCGACGTGTCCACCGGAAAGCTGCTCAGCCAGCGGATCAAGCTGCCGACGCCGACCGGGGGCGAGCCGGATGCCATCGTCGACACGGTGAAAGCGATTCTCAGCCGGCTCGGCGAAGAAGACTCCAAGGGAATTGGCAAGAACGACCCGGTCGGGATCTGCTTCCCCGCCGTCGTGGTCACCGGCCGCACCCTGTCGGCGGCGAACGTGTCAGACCGATGGATCGGGCTCGAGGCCGAAGCGCTGTTCGAGGCGGGAATCAAGCGGGACATCCATTTCGTCAACGATGCGGATGCCGCGGGCTTCGCCGAATCCGTCTACGGCGCGGCCCGGAAGAAGAAGGGCCTCGTGCTCGTCACCACGCTCGGTACCGGGATCGGCACCGCGCTGATCTACAACGGCGTGCTGGTGCCGAACGCCGAGCTCGGTCACCTCGAGATCGGCGGGGTCGACTATGAGACCCAGGCCGCGTACTCGGCGAAGGAGCGCGAGTCGCTTTCCTGGGCAGACTGGGCCGCTCGACTTCAGGTCTACTTCGACACGCTGGTCAAGCTGTTCCACCCGGACCTCATCATCGTCGGGGGAGGCGTCTCCAAGGAGTACGCGGACTTCCTCCCGCTGCTGAAGCTGGACGTGCCCATCGTCCCGGCCACCCTGCGCAACAACGCCGGAATCCTCGGCGCCGCCGCGTTGGCGGCGGGCAAATAGCCGCTTTACACCTGTTCTCCCGACCCGACCGTTAGGGTCCGTCGAGACGCCGTGAGGAATTCGTTAGGACCGGATTCCGCCCTCGTGATGAGGGATTGACTCGTCTGTGCGCTGCCGCAGTGGCAGCCCGCACAGAGTCAACCCTCGCGGAGGAACCCCATGCTCGATCTCGCTTACCTCGTCGGCGCCGTGGCACTTTTCGCCATCGTCGCCCTTGTCGCATGGGGGGTCGAGAAGCTGTGATCGCTCTCAGCGTCCTCTCTGTCGTCCTCGGCTTCGCGGCACTGGTCTACCTGGTGTTCGCCCTGATCAAGCCGGAGCGATTCTGATGTCAAACACCTGGCTCTTCGTGCTCACCATGCTCACGCTCGTCGTCGTGCTCGGTCTCATCTACCGCCCGCTCGGCGACTACATGGCCATGGTCTTCTCGAGCAAGAAAGACCTTAAGGTCGAGCGCGGCTTCTACCGCGTCATCGGCGTGAACTCGCACTCCAACCAGACCTGGCCGGTATACCTGCGCAGCGTTCTCGCGTTCTCCGCGCTCGGCGTCCTGCTCGTCTACGGCGTGCAGCGGCTGCAGCAGTTCCTGCCGTACTCGCTCGGCCTTCCGCCGGTCGAGCAGAGCCTCGCCTGGAACACGGCGATCTCGTTCGTCACCAACACCAACTGGCAGTCGTACTCGCCCGAACTGACGATGGGCTATACGGTGCAGATCGTCGCTCTGGTGGTGCAGAACTTCGTGTCGGCCGCCGTCGGCATCGCGATCGCCATCGCGCTCATTCGCGGCCTCGCCGCACGACGCAGCCTGACCATCGGCAACTTCTGGGTCGACCTCACCCGCGGAACCGTCCGCATCCTGCTGCCCCTGTCGGTCTTCGCCGCCATCGTGCTGCTGGTCAGTGGTGTGGTGCAGAACTTCGACGGATTCCAGCACTTCACGTCGATCGCCGGCAGCTCGGTGACTGTGCCGGGCGGCCCCGTCGCCTCGCAGGAGGCGATCAAGATGCTCGGCACCAACGGTGGCGGCTTCTTCAACGCGAACTCCGCGCATCCGTTCGAGAACCCGAACGGGTGGACGAACCTGTTCGAGATCGTGCTGATGCTCGCGATCCCCTTCGCCCTCACCCGCACCTTCGGTCGCATGGTCGACGATCTGCGCCAGGGCTACGCGCTGCTGGCCGTGATGGGCATCTTCTGGGTGGTCTCGGCCGCCCTGCTGACCCTCCTCGAGTCGATCGGACACGGCACCGCCTCGCAGCTCGCCGGCGGCGCACTGGAGGGAAAGGACACGCGATTCGGCATCGTCGATTCGACCATCTTCGCCACCAGCACGACGCTGACCTCGACGGGCGCCGTCAACTCGATGCACGACAGCTACACCGCACTCGGCGGGGGCCTGACGATGCTCAATATGATGCTCGGCGAGGTCGCCCCCGGCGGTGTCGGGTCGGGTCTCTACGGCATCCTGATCATGGCGATCATCGCGGTCTTCGTGGCGGGTCTGATGGTGGGACGCACACCGGAATACCTCGGCAAGAAGATCGGGGCGCGCGAGGTCAAGCTCGCGAGCCTGTACATCCTGATCACGCCGACGATCGTGCTCGCCGGAACCGCGCTCAGCTTCGCCATCCCTGCCGTGCGGTCTTCCGTCGAGGGAACGTCGTTGGCCAACCCCGGCCTGCACGGCTTCTCGGAGGTGCTGTACGCCTTCACCTCCGCCGGTAACAACAACGGTTCCGCCTTCGCGGGCCTCACCGCGAGCACACCGTGGTTCGATACCGCCCTCGGCGTCGCCATGCTGCTCGGCCGGTTCCTGCCCATCGTGTTCGTACTCGCCCTGGCCGGCTCCTTCGCCGCCCAGGACAAGATCCCGGTCACCGCCGGCACCCTGCCTACGCACCGCCCGCAGTTCATCGGACTGCTGATCGGCGTGATCCTGATCGTCTCGGCACTCACCTATCTCCCCGTTCTCGCTCTCGGCCCGTTGGCAGAAGGACTCAACTAACAATGTCCAGCACACTCATCAGTCCCTTGGATAACGGGCCCACCGGCCCCGCAGAGCCCGCCCGCAAGAGCCCCTCCGCGTTCAGCGCCGCCCAGCTGGTTGCCAGCATCCCCGGCGCCCTGCGCAAGCTCGACCCGCGCACAATGTGGCGCAACCCGGTCATGTTCGTCGTCGAGATCGGCGCCGCACTGACCACCGTGCTCGCCATCGCCCAACCCTTCGTCGGCGGCTCGTCGACGTCGACCGCCTCCCCCACATCGCTCGGCTTCATCTGGGCGATCGCGGTCTGGCTCTGGCTCACCGTGCTGTTCGCCAACATGGCCGAAGCGGTCGCCGAGGGACGCGGAAAGGCGCAGGCGAAGAGCCTGCGCGAGAGCCGCACGAGCACCATGGCCAACGTGGTCGAGAACTACGACCCGAGAGCGGATGCCGCGGCTCTGCACAGCTCGTTGGTGCAGCGTCCTTCCGCAGAACTCACCCTCGGCGACATCGTCGTGGTGAGCGCCGGCGAATCCATCCCCGGCGATGGTGACATCGTCTGGGGCATCGCCTCGGTCGACGAGTCCGCCATCACCGGCGAGTCCGCCCCGGTCGTGCGGGAGTCCGGCGGCGACCGCAGCGCGGTCACCGGCGGCACCCGGGTGCTCTCCGACCGCATCGTGGTGCGCATCACCAGCAAGCCCGGCGAGACCTTCGTCGACCGGATGATCGCCCTGGTCGAGGGAGCTTCCCGCCAGAAGACGCCGAACGAAATCGCGCTGAACATCCTGCTGGCGAGCCTCACGATCATCTTCGTGGTGGTCGTGCTGATCATCAACCCGATCGCCAGTTACTCCAACGCCACCCAGAGCGTGCCCGTGCTGGTCGCTCTACTGGTCTGCCTCATCCCGACCACCATCGGTGCGCTGCTCTCCGCCATCGGTATCGCCGGCATGGACCGCCTGGTGCAGCACAACGTGCTCGCCATGTCGGGGCGCGCGGTCGAGGCCGCCGGTGACGTCACCACGCTGCTGCTCGACAAGACCGGCACGATCACCTACGGAAACCGCCGGGCCGCCGAGTTCGCTCCGGTGAGCGGCGTCAGCCTGGAGCGCCTGGCGCGCGCCGCGGCGACGTCGTCGCTGAGCGACCCCACCCCCGAGGGCAAGTCGGTGCTCGACCTCGCCCACGACCTCGGCTTCGCCATCCCCACCGAGGTCACCGGCGAAGTCGTACCGTTCACCGCACAGACCCGCATGAGTGGCGTCGACTACGCCGACGGCAGCCAGGTGCGCAAAGGCGCCGGCTCGCAGGTCGCGGCGTGGACCGGGATCACCGACGTCAAGATCCAGCATGAGCTCGACGCCATCGTCACCCGCGTGTCACAGGCTGGCGGCACCCCGCTGGTCGTCGCCGAGCGGACCGCTGAGGGTGTGGCATCCGTTCTCGGTGTCATCTACCTGAAGGACGTCGTCAAGACCGGCCTCGCCGAACGCTTCGCCGACCTGCGCCGGATGGGGATCCGCACCGTCATGATCACGGGTGACAACCCGCTGACCGCGAAGGCGATCGCCCAGGAGGCGGGGGTCGACGACTTCCTCGCCGAGGCCACCCCCGAAGACAAGATGGAACTGATCAAGCGGGAGCAGCAGGGCGGCAACCTGGTTGCGATGACCGGTGACGGCACCAACGACGCCCCGGCACTCGCCCAGGCAGACGTCGGCGTCGCGATGAACACCGGTACGTCGGCCGCGAAGGAGGCCGGCAACATGGTCGACCTCGACTCGGACCCGACGAAACTGATCGACATCGTCTCCATCGGCAAGCAGTTGCTGATCACCCGCGGATCGCTGACCACGTTCTCGATCGCCAACGACGTGGCCAAGTACTTCGCGATCATCCCCGCGATGTTCGTCGCCAGCTATCCGGGGCTCGCGGCGCTGAACTTCATGCAGCTGCACTCCCCCGCCTCGGCGATCCTGTCGGCCGTGGTGTTCAACGCGCTGATCATCATCGTGCTGATCCCGCTGGCTCTGCGCGGCGTGAAGTACCGCGCGACGAGCGTCTCCAAGATCCTCAGTCGCAACCTCTGGATCTACGGCGCCGGCGGTCTCATCGCCCCGTTCATCGGCATCAAGATCATCGACCTCGTGATCTCGCTGATCCCCGGTTTCTAAGCACACGACACTCGAAAGAATCGAAGAAAATGTCCTCACAACGCGGCATCACCCGGCAGTACTGGGTCGCCCTCCGCGCACTGATCGTCTTCACGGTCGTGCTCGGCATCGGTTACCCGCTCGTCATCACCGCGATCGGTCTCGCCGCTCCGGCCCAGGCTCACGGCGCACTGGTGCAGGTGGACGGCACGACCGTCGGCTCGAGCCTCATCGGCCAGAGCTTCACCGACAAGAAGGGCAACGCGCTGCCGCAGTGGTTCCAGGCGCGTCCCTCCGCCACGGGCGACGACGGCGGAGCGTCGAGCGGCAGCAACCAGGGCCCCGAGAACTCGGACCTGATCAAGGCCATCAAGGAACGTCGTGCGGCGATCGCGGAACTCGACGGCGTCGACCCGGCGACGATCCCCGCTGACGCGCTCACGGCATCCGCGTCGGGAATCGATCCGCACATCAGCCCCGAGTACGCTCGTGAGCAGGTGGCTCGCGTCGCCGAAACCCGTGGTCTCAAGGAGTCGGATGTCGCAGCCCTCGTCGAGGCGAACGTGCAGGCGCCCGTGCTCGGCTACCTCAGCTACCCCACCGTCAATGTGCTGGAGCTCAACATCGCCCTCGAGAAGCTGGGCTGAACGAATGGTGACTGAGTGACCGAGGGATTCCTCAAGGTCTATCTGGGCGCTGCTCCCGGAGTCGGCAAGACCTTCTCGATGCTCGAGGAGGGACGCCGGCTGCGGGAGCAGGGCCTTGATGTCGTGGTCGGGCTGGTCGAGACCCACGGCCGGGCCGGCACCGCCGCGATGGTCGAAGGCCTGGAGATCGTGCCGCGACGCGTGGTATCCCACCGTGGGGTCGAGCTGGAAGAGATGGATCTCGACGCGCTGCTCGACCGGGCACCGCAGTGGGCGCTCGTCGACGAGCTGGCGCACAGCAATGCGCCCGGCTCGGAGAACCCGAAGCGCTGGCAGGACGTACAGCGGCTTCTCGATGCAGGCATCAATGTCATCTCCACGGTCAACATCCAGCACATCGAGTCGCTCAACGACGTCGTGCAGTCGATCACCGGCGTGGTTCAACGGGAGACCATCCCCGACTCGGTGCTGCGCTCGGCCAACCAGATCGAGGTGGTCGACCTCGCACCGGAAGCCCTCCGCGCTCGGCTCTCCGGCGGGGACGTCTATCCCGCAGGAACCATCGACGCGGCGCTGAGCAACTACTTCCGCCTCGGAAACCTCACGGCGCTGCGCGAACTCGCGCTGCTCTGGCTGGCAGACGAGGTGGATGTCGCGCTCCAGGCCTATCGCGACGGTCACGGCATCCGCGGCAAGTGGGAGGCGCGCGAGCGCGTCGTCGTCGCCCTTCCCGGCGGCCCGGAGGGCGAGACTCTGATTCGCCGCGGGGCACGGATTGCCGCGCGCACCAGCGGCGGTCAGCTGCTGGCGCTGCACGTCGCCAGCCCCGATGGGCTCGCCGAATCGAACCCCGCGGCGCTCGTGCAGCAGCGCGCGCTGGTGGAGAGCCTCGGCGGCACCTATCACCAGGTGGTCGGCGACAGCACCCCGGCCGCGCTGGTGGAATTCGCCCGCGGGGTCAACGCCACGCAGCTCGTGATCGGTGTCAGCAGACGAAGCCGACTCACGGCTTTCCTGACCGGTCAGGGAATCGGCGCAACGGTCATCCGTGCCTCCGGCGACATCGACGTGCACATCGTCGCCCATGCCGCCGCGGGGACGCTGCAGCTGCCCCGGTCGCGCGGCTCGCTCACACCGATGCGCCGCATCGCCGGCTTCGCCGTAACCGTGCTCGCCATCCCGCTGCTGACGCTCTTCCTGACTCTCGTGCGACGGCCGGAGGCGCTGGTGAGCGACGTGCTCGCCTTTCAGCTGTTGGTCGTGATCGTGGCGCTCGTCGGCGGCATCTGGCCCGCGGTGTCGGCCGCCGTGCTCGCCGGATTCTGTCTCGACTTCTTCTTCGTCGCGCCGTACTACACGGTGCGAATCGCCGACCCCGCGCATCTGGTCACCCTGGTGATCTTTTTGCTGGTGGCCGTATTGGTCTCGCTCGTGGTGGACCGCTCGGCCAGTCGCAGCCGTGCCGCTCGCAGGTCTGCGGCGGAAGCCGAGACCCTCGCCACCGTTGCCGGCAGCATCATCCGCGGCGAGAACGTGGTGGAGGCCCTGGCGAACCGGCTGCGCGAGGTGTTCGGGATGGCGAGCGTCGTCATCCGTTCCCGCGACGCCCAGCTGTTCGAAGCCGGCGCCGTGACCTCCTCTGCCCCGGCCCACCGCACCGAGGTCGCGCTGAGCGACGGCGGCACGATCGTGCTCACGGGGCGCGAACTGCAGCCCTCCGACGGTCGCATCCTCGACGCCTTCGTGGCGCAGATCGATGCGGCACTCGAGCAGCAGGATCTGCGCGAACAGGCGCAGGGCATCCGCCCGCTCGAGGAGGCAGACCGGCTGCGCACCGCCCTGCTCGCGGCGGTCGGGCACGATCTCCGCACGCCGCTGTCGTCGGCGACTGCCGCGGTGTCGAGCCTGCGGGCGACGGATGTCCGCTGGAGCGACGAGGACCGAGACGACCTGCTCGAGACTGCCGAGGTCTCGCTGCACCGCCTCGCCGACCTCGTCGCCGATCTGCTCGACGCCAGTCGACTGCAGGCCGGCGTGCTGCCGATCTCGCTCAGCACCGTCGGCGTCGACGAGATCGTTCCCCTGGCGCTCGATGAGCTCGGTCTGCACAACGGGCAGCTGGTCGTGGATGTGCCGGGCGATCTGCCCTCGGTCGTGTGCGACCCCGCGCTCGTGCAGCGGGTGGTGGTGAACCTGGTCAGCAATGCGCTGCGCTACTCCCCCGTCGGGTCGCCGCCGCTGATCACCGCGAGTGCCTTCGGCGATCGGGTCGAGCTCCGGATCATCGACCGCGGTCCCGGCATTCCTCTCGCCGCGCGCGCGGAGGCGTTTCAACCGTTCCAGCGACTCGGCGACACCGACAACACGACGGGGGTCGGACTCGGGCTCGCCCTGTCGAACGGTTTCATGGAGGCGATGGGGGGCAGCCTGCACGCCGAGGACACCCCCGGCGGTGGCCTCACCATGGTCGTCGCGCTACCGGTCGCGCCGGTCTCCGCTACCGTGTCGTCCGTGACCGTGACTCCGGCGGAAGGCGACTGATGCGCATACTCGTGGTCGATGACGACGCGCAGATCTTGAAAGCGCTCCGGATCAATCTCGCCGCCCGCGGTTACGACGTCTCGCTTGCCCGGTCGGGGCCGGAGGCACTGGATGTGGCGGCGAAGACCAAGCCGGAACTCGTGCTGCTCGACCTCGGGCTGCCAGGTTTCAGCGGGATCCAGGTGATCGAGGGACTGCGCGGCTGGACCGAGGTGCCGATCCTCGTGGTCTCCGGTCGCAGCGATTCGGCCGACAAGGTCGATGCCTTGGACGCCGGGGCCGACGACTATGTGACCAAGCCGTTCGCGATCGACGAACTGCTGGCGCGCATCCGTGCCCTCAGCCGTCGAGCCACCACCGAACCCGACGAACCGATCACCCGGTTCGGCGACGTGGTCGTCGATCTTGCCGCTCACACCGTCACCAAGGCGGGCGAAGCGGTGAAGCTGACGCCGACCGAGTGGCACATCCTCGAGGTGCTGGTGCGCAATCCGCGGCGGCTGGTCACCAAGCACTTCCTGCTGACCTCCGTCTGGGGTCCCGGCTACGAGAAGGAAGACGGATATCTGCGTCTCTACCTGGCGCAACTCCGCAAGAAGCTCGAACCAGAACCGTCCCGCCCGCGGTATCTGCTGACCGAGCCGGGGATGGGATACCGGTTCGCGCCGGACGCGGGCTGAGCTCAGCGTGAGAGCATTGCCACCCATTCCCGCACGATGCCGGTGAGTGCCTCGCGCTTGTCGCCGACATCGTCGAGCGAGAGGAAGCGTACCTCCCGCCGATCCGGCCAGGTGCCGAGCATGATCCCTCCCGGGTCGGCGACGAGACCGTTCGGGAACACCAGTACCAACCGCAGAAAATCCTGTGCTCGAAGCTCGAACGCACCGAGATCGGTGCCCTTGCCGTCGACGGTCGCCGCATAGAAGCTCGGCGACTTCCACTTGATCCGCTCGGCGATCGCCGAGTCGGCGTCGAGCACTATCGTGCGCACGGCCACCAGTGATTCACGGTGGGGGTGCTCGAGCGTCTCGATGTACGTATCCACGGCGGAGCTGCCATCCATCCCGCGACCCTAGCCCGAGGCTCACCAACCGACAACCACCGGTGGCCACCGGTGGTCCATCACCGATCTCCCGGCAGATCGATCGCCAGATCGACCATTCCGCCTCGCCGCGGGACTCGCTCTGGGTCGGTCCATGGTGGTGGGAGGAAGTACGGCACGTGGTCGCGCATCACGATCTCCCACCCATCGTCATGGATGCGATGGTGATGGAAGGAGCACAAGGGAATCCCGTTCGCCACATCCGTCGCACCGCCCAGTGACCACCACGCGAGATGGTGCGCTTCGGTGTAACTGGGCGGATGGTCGCAGGTGGGGAATGCGCATCCGCCATACCGTTCCGCCAGAGCGTGTCGTTGCGCCGGACTGAACAGGCGCCGGGATCTGCCCAGGTCGAGCACCTCCCCATCCCCGCCGAGCACGATCGGGATGATGTTCGCATCAGCCGCGATAATCCGTGCGGTAGTGGCGGAGATCCCGGCGTCGACCCCGTCTATCCGTGCGGTGCCGAGTCCGTCGCGCAACTGGTCGAGGGACATCCGCACCACCATCGTTGTGGTCGGGCGGTCCCCGGTCGGACTCGCGCAACTGATCACGTGCCGGAACAGGTCTTCGGCCGCATCCGCCCGACGCTGCGGCATGGTCCGGTCATCCCTGTCGGCCACGCCGTCGGTGGCCAACGAGTCGGGCAGGCGGTCTCGTGCGGCCCGGAGTTGTTCGCCCACGAAGTGGTCGATGCCTGCCCGCACCACCCCCACCGTCTCCGGTGGCATGACCCAGACCAGGCGGACCATCCCATCCCGCAGCGTCACCAAGGTCAACGACCTCCGCCGGCGGCGGATCCGATCCTGTGGTTCGACACCGTCTTGATCGAGTCGGTCGCGGACCTGCCGCGCTAACCCGTGCACCTGCTTCACCGTGAGCCCGGGTGCGTGCTCGACCAAGACCCGTTCACCCGCGAGGCGCGCGTCGGCACTGCAGTTCGGGGCTGACTGTTCCAGTTCGCGGACGATCACCGCGGCAGCGTCCACACTCACCGCACCCGCGGCCACCGCGTCACCGACGGCGGGGTACTTGGCCGGCAGCGGTGAACCGTCCAGCGCGGCCGGTTGCCGAGTAGCCTCCCCGACCGTGCACAACCGGATCGCCTCCAGCGCACTCAACTGCCACAGTTCGGCGAGGAACAGCCGGGGCGCGGAGTGGCCAGCTCGCCGCGCCAAGCCCGCCGCCTCCAGATGCGGTGCAGAGCGGTGAACAAGTTCCCCGGCGACCCGGGCCGCAGCAGCTTCCACAGCTCGCCGCACCCGCCCCAACTCGGCGATCAGCGTCAGGAAGTCATCGGACGACAGACCCTCGATATCGGCCGAACCCCACGCGTCAGAGAACGCAGCGATCTGCGTCAGAAGAGCGTCGGTGGGGAGGTTCATGGGAAGAGTTTCTCACCCACCCCCGACATTTCTGGCGAGACCAATAATGCTGACCAGAGGGTGTTTAATACTTCCGCTGGCGACGAACCTGTGAAGGAGGAGAGGCGCCCTTCGATCCCCACCGGCATGACCGACAGACCGCTCCGCGGCCCGCCGGAATCGGCGGCGTGGGCCCAGGCTCAGGAACCGCCCTTCGACAAGGTCAGGAACCGCCCTTCGACAAGCTCAGGAACCTCCCCTCGACAATCGATCACGACACGCCCCGCACGATCGAGTGCAGCATGGCTGTCGTACGGCGAAGCCCAGCCTCCCCTTCCTAGCCGCATCCGCACGGGAGTGCTTCACTAGCCCCATGACAGCACCGCAGCACCCGAAGCATCCCGACGAACCTCACGGCACCGGCATCGCCGCCCGCCTCAACTGGCTCCGCGCCGGAGTGCTGGGCGCGAACGACGGCATCGTCTCGGTGGCGGCCATCGTCGTCGGCGTCGCGGGGGCGACATCCTCTGTTCCGGCGATCCTGACGGCAGGCACAGCGGGGCTCGTCGGTGGCGCGATCTCGATGGCCCTCGGCGAGTACGTCTCCGTGAGCAGTCAGCGCGACAGCCAGCGTGCGCTCATCGCCAAGGAGAAGCTTGAGCTCGCCGAGGAGCCCGAGGTCGAGCTCGCCGAGCTGACCGCGCTCTACCGGGACAGGGGGCTCTCCGAGACCACGGCCCGCCAGGTCGCCATCGAGCTGACCGAGCACGATGTGCTGGCCGCGCACCTCGAGGCGGAGCTCAACATCACGGAGGCAGACATCGCCAGCCCGTGGCAGGCGGCCGGCGCCTCGGCTCTGGCGTTCACGATCGGGGCGATACTGCCGATGCTCGCGATACTGCTGCCGCCGGCATCCGTTCGCGTTCCCGTCACGTTTGTCGCGGTGCTCGTCGCGCTAGCGATCACCGGCGCCACGAGTGCCCGCATCGGAGGGAGTCCGGTGCTGCGCGCGATGGTCCGTGTGGTGGTCGGCGGCGCGATCGCCCTGGCCGCGACGTTCCTCATCGGTTCGGCTCTCGGCACGAGCGGAGTCGTGTAACCGGGGGGGATGAATGGGCCGGCTGTTACGCCGGGTTCTGTCCCGCCGCACGAGGCGGCATCGACGGCCATCTATCTCGGGACTACGTTGCCGCAGCCCTCTAGCGGTCTACCCGAAGACGAGACGAGCAGCCTCATGGTCTTCTGTCTGACCTTGCTCCGGACGAGGTTTACCTAGCCGACCCGCTCACACGGACCGCTGGTGGTCTCTTACACCACCGTTTCACCCTGACCTCACGCCGAAGCGTGAGGCGGTCTGCTTTCTGTTGCACTTTCTCGCGGGTTACCCCGGGTGGGTGTTACCCACCATCCTGCTCTGCGGAGCCCGGACGTTCCTCGGCGCCTCCCGCCATGCTTTCGCACGACAGAGGCGACGCGACCGTCTTGCCGACCCATTCGCCGATAAGCCTACCGTCCGGGACTAGAGCCCCGACTCCGCCGTCCGCACCAGGATCGCGCTGGAGTCCGGGCACAGGATCACATCGTCCGGCGCCGCCGCACGGATCGTCTGCATGTCGTTCTCGTTGAGCTTCACACCGCTCGCGCTCGAAGTGCCGTACTGCAGCAGCGACGCCCCCGCGCCGTAACGGTCGAGCTGGCGCTGATACAGGGCGAGCAGTTCGTCGGAGACCTGGGCGGCGAGAGCACTGCGGGCCGCGGCGGCCGCCGCACGCTCGTCCGTGATGGTGAGCAGCTCGGCATCCTTCTCCACGGTTGCCGCGGCGATCTTCTCCTCGACCTCCAGCACGCGGGCGTTGGCCTCGCGCAGCACCGCCTCCAGGTTCTCGAGCCGCTCCATGACGGTCAGTTCGATCTCCTCGAGGTCGTTCTGGCGCTTGCGCAGTCCCGACAGCTCGCTCTCGAGACCGGCGACGTCCTTGACCGACGAGGATGACTGCAGCCGATCGGTGTCGCGGGTGATCCGCGCCTCGACCACGGCGACATCCGACTCGATCCGTCCGAGTTCGAGCTTGGCATCCTCGACGGCGCCGGTCGCGCTCAACCGCTCGACGCGCAGCCCATCGGCCTCGACGCCCAGCCCGGCGAGCACCTTCAGCTGCGGCAGCGACTTGGCCCGGTGGTCGAGCTGGCGGATGCGGGTGTCGAGCGTCTGCAGCTCGAGCAGTCGAGCCTGCTCGGCGGGGCTGGCCTTGAGTGCCATGGATGTCGTCCTTCTTCTATTGCGGGGTACTACGGGTGCGAGGGTATCGCTAATGAACACTCCGGAAGCTGTCGCCTACTGAACCACGGCGAAGTCCCACGGGTCTGTGCGCAGGTCGCTGACGGTGATGGTGAGCTCGGGCAAGGCAGCGCGCAGCTCGTCGGCGGCGGTGGCGAGCCAGAGCCATTCGCTGGCCCAGTGCGAGATATCGATGAGTGCGGGGCCACCGACCAGTTTCGCGTCCTCGCGAAACGCCGACGCCGGGTGGAAGCGCAGGTCGGAGGTCACGTACACGTCGGCGCCGAGCACGGCCGGTTCGGCGAGCAGGCTGTCTCCCGCTCCCCCGCAGACGGCGACCGTCGTGATCGGTCGGTCGTATTCTCCGGACACACGGATGCCCGTGGCCGTCGGCGGCAGAATCTCGCCCAGGTGCCGCGCCAGTCTGCCGAGCGTGGTCGGCTCGGCCAGGCGTCCGACCCGGCCGATGCCGCGATGCGGCGAGGCTCCGGCGACGATCGGCAGAGCCTCGACCAGGCCGAGGCGGTAGGCGAGTTCGGCGGATGTGCCGGTCTCCACGACATCCGCGTTGGTGTGAGCGGAGACGAGCGCGCAGTCGCCGCGGATCAGCCGTGCGAGTACCGCGCCCGTGAAACGGTTCTCGGCGATCGATGTCACGCCGCGCAGCAGCAACGGGTGGTGCACGATCAGCAGGTCCGCCCCGTTCTCGACGGCCTCGTCGGCGACCTCGGGGACCGCGTCCACCGCCAGGTACATCGAGGAGACCTGCCGGCTCGGATCACCGGAGAGCAGTCCGGCGGCATCCCAGCCTTCGGCACCCGACATCGGCCAGAGCCGTTCGGTGACGCTGAGGATCTCGGCGAGGCTGTAAGGCATGGGGTCAGTCTACTTTCGGCGGTCGGTCACGACCGTGGGTCGGCGGGCGCTAGACGAAGTATCGTGGCTGCCGTTCCTGCTTGCGGATCGCCGGGACACCGGAGACGAAGGGCGTGAGCAGCCCGAGCAGGAGGGCGACGAGAACACCGAGATCGGATGCGGCGACCTGCCCGTCGAGTGGGATTCCGAACGCGCCGAACAGGTAACCCTGCCAGCCGAGCCACGTCACCGTCGCGGTGGTGAGCCCGAAGCCGACGGCGGACGCGACGATGAGCATGGCGAGGTTCACCCAGTTCACGTCGGGGTACGTGCCGCCGCGGCGCACCAGCGATGCGGTATCGAAACGACGCCGCCGGAGGATCATCTCGGCCGCGAAGATGCCGGCCCAGGCCGCGACGGGCACCGCCAGCGTGGTCGCGAGGTCGCGGAACACGTCGGTAATCGTTCCCACCGTGAGGGTGAGCACGAGCGCGACGACGAAGACCAGCACGCCCACGATCGCCGCAGACCAGCCGCGCGCGACCCGCAGACCGACGGCCTGCAGAGCGAAGCCGCCCGAGTAGATGCTCAGCACCACACCGACGAGCAGGCTGAGCACGGTGCCGAGTAGAAGCGGCGTGGGAAACCAGCCGGGCGCCAGGGCGGCGATCGTGTCGAGCGGCGTCGCCACGAGCCCGCGGGCGACCTTCGGTGAGGATGCCGCCAGCAGTGCGCCGTAGGCGATGAGCAGGAAGGCCGGAAGGGTCGCCCCGAACGGCGCCCAGAGCATCGCCTGCGCACCCGAACTCGACGGACGCTGGTACCGCGCGAGGTCTGCACTGCTCGTCGCCCAGACGACGCCGAGGAAGCTCACCACGAGCACCGCTCCGGTGAGTACCAGAATCCACGGACCGTCGCCGACCGTGAGCGCCACCGTCACGTCGACGGCGTGCCAGCTGACGACGATGAAGGCGACGATCAGAACCGCGGAGACGATGGTCAACACCAACTGCACCCGCGCGAACAGCGGGTACCCGAGCACGGCGACGGCCAGGGCGAGCACGAAGCCGAGGGCGATCGCCAGAGCGGTGATCTTCGTCTCGCCGAGCCCGAACAGCGTGCCATCGGCGCGATTGCCGACCAGGATGCGTGCGGCCGACGCCCCCGCGAGCCAGAGCAGCACAGCTCCCCAGAACACCCGAGTGATCACGGCGAGGGAGGCGGGCACGATGTTGCCGATCAGACCGAAGCTGGCACGCGAGACGATCATCGTCGGCTGGCCGCTCCACTTGCCGGCGAGGGTGCCGAGGCCGAGCGGCAGGAAGGCGATGGCGACGCCGACCAGCGCAGCGACGATCGCTTGACGCAGGCTCATCCCGAGCGAGAGCAGCACGCCGCCAAAGGCGAGGCTGATGAGCGAGGAATTCGTGGCGAACCAGAGCCAGAACATGCGTGCGGCCCGGCCGACGCGCTGATCCATGGGGGTCGGCTCGATGCCGGAGCGCTCCGGAGCGAAAACGGATGTCCGCTGCGGCCGATCGGCGACGGCCAGCGCGGGGGCGATCGCGACGGGCACCGACGCCGGGACGATCGGCGCTTCTGCGGGGGCCGAAGCTACCGGCGCTGAGACTGCGGGGCCCGATGTCGCTGGTGCTGATGCTGCGGGCGCTGATGCTGCGGGGATCGACCCGCTGTCGGGGCCGACGCTCTCGGATTCTGTCGAAGTCCCACCCGCGAGGTCGGCGGGCGTCCCGTCGACCTCAGTGGGCTCCGGGGTCGCCGGATTGAACAGCCCGTCGAAGGCCCGCTCGATGTCGGTGGGTGGCGGGGGGCCGACGGGGTCGCTCGGGGCGACGACACGGCTGTTTCCGCTGAGCAGGTCGTCGAATCCGATCAGGTCGTCGAATCCGGGGAGATGCGCGCGCTCGGGCGGGCCCGACGCGGCCGGTTCGTCGGGGCTCGGCCCCTCCCACACGTCGCCGTCTGCCGCCGAACCGGTCTCGGTTCCGTGCTCCGGAACCAGGTCAAGCGACGTGATGAGCGGCACTCCGTCGTTCGGCGTCGCGACCACCACGGGCTCGATCAGGTCGTAGACGACCGGTGCGGGCTCGAGCGGCTCTGCCTCGACCGGCGCTGACTCGACCGAATCCGACTCGACCGGCTCTGCCTCGACCTGATCAGTCTCTGCAGGCCTCGCATCGACCTGCCCTGTCTCTGACGACGCGGGCTCGACCTCTCCCGCGGACCGGACCTCGTCCGTGGACTCGGCCAGGTCCTCCTCCTCGGTGGCGTCGGAGGTGCTCTCGGGCACCAACTCGGCGGGCCAGCTCTCCGCGGGGGCCGCGGCGGCGAGCTGATCCGGGGTGGGGAGGTTGATGACATCCGTGAAGGTCGGAATCGCCGCCTCGATCGAATCGATCGCCTCGGGCGTGCCGATGGTGCGCATCGTCGACTGCCACTGGTCGAAGTCGTCGGCATCCTGCTGCCGCAGGCGCAGCTGCTCCTCGAGCTGCGCCATTGCATCGAGGGTCGCCCCGGCGGCGACCTCGGACTCGAGACTGCGCACCAGTGCATCATCGGCGAGTGACCGGCGCTCGGGGGGTGCGGGCAGCTCGACACCGTCGGCCGGTGGTGTCCAGCCCGGCACGACCGGCTCGGGGGCGGGCTCGGGCGTGTCCTCCGGCTCTGCGGGCTCGGGCACGGGCGACGAACCGACCTCCGCGTCCGGAGCGATGAACTCCGCCGGCGGGGTGTAGGTCTGGCGCGTCGGTCCGGGTGGAGACCATACCGGTCCGGTCGGCGAGGCCGTAGGCGGCGCGAAGCGCGACAGCTCCTCCGCGGACGGCGCGGGCGGCGCGGTGGGCAATTCCTGGTCGTCGGTGCCGAACACCACCGGCGCCCCGGTGGGCGCGGGGAAGTCATCGAGGGCTGCCGGGGTCACCGGAAGCACTCCGGTCTGTCCGAAGGGCGCGAACTGCTCGGCCAGGGCACTGGCGAGGGCGTCGTCGTCGTAGGCCTGCTCGGAATTCGCCTGCTCGGGGTTGCTCTGCTCACCCGCCGGCGGCTCTGGATCTGCGCCCTGATCTACGCCCGGATCGGCTTCCAAGCCCCGGGATCCCGTGCCCGCGGGCGGCGGAGTGAAGGTCGACCTCCGCGCTCCCTGGGGCTGAATCGGGTCTTCGGCGATGCCGCTATCTTCCGCGTCGTCGTCGCTTGCCATGCACCAAATACTACGGGGCTGGGGCCACCGGCCCCGGGTGACGGGCCGTGGCCATCAGCGTCACCCCGGCGAGAATCAGGGCGAGGCCGAGCCATCCAGCGAGGGTCAGACGCTCCCCCACCACCGTGACGGCCAGCACCGTGGCGACGACCGGTTCGACGAGCGTGATCGTCGTCGCGGCGCTGCTGCGCACGCCGCGCAACCCGATTCCGAACAGCAGATAGGCGAGGACCATCGGGGCGATCACCAGGTAGGCAGCGATGCCGATGGTGCGGCCGGACTGCAGCAGTGGCGCCCCCGTCAGCACCAGCACGACCGCCAGCGGCAGCGCACCGATGCCGAACATCGCTCCCATCACCCCGCGTCCGCCGTGCCCCGCGGCGAGCGCCCGAGACGACGAATAGGTGTAGAGGGCGTAGGCGAGCCCGGCCAGCAGACCGAGGGCGGTTCCGGCAGGCAGGCTGTCACCGACATCCGCCGCCGGACGACCGAGCCCCGAGAGCACGGCGATGCCCAGCACGGCGACCAGGGTGCTGAGCGCCCAGCGCCGCGGAGCACGGTGCCGCTCGACCAGCCATTCGATGATGGCGGCGAACATCGGCCCCGATCCCAGCGCGACCACGTTGCCGACCGCCACTCCGGCGAGGTCCATGGCGCTGTAGAAGGCGAGCGGATACACGACCACCCCGAGAGCACCGATCAGCACCCAGCGGCGAGCGCCCCCATCCCCCAGCACGGAAACGGAACGGCGCAGCGAGACCAGGAAGAGCACGACGCCGCCCACCGCCATCGTGACGGCACCGATCGCCACCGGGCTGACGTCCGCGGGAAAGAGGCTCGCAGCGGTGCCCGTCGTTCCCCACAGCACGGAGGCGACGAGCAGGGCGACCACCGGCAGCCGAGAGGCGGGAGCGGATGTCGCGGCGCGGGTCACCCCTCGACCCTAGGGCGGCAACCTCCCGCGCGGTTAAACGCCGAACGGCGGCAGAGCTGGCACTCCGCCGCCGTTCGGTCGTGGTCGATCAGACCGTTCTGGTTATGAACGTCGACCGGTGATGACTCTTGCGAGGAAGACGATGACCGCGATGATGGCCAGGACGATTCCCACCCACAGCAAGAAGTTCAGCGACTGGACGAATCCGCCCGTGATCAACAGGACTATTGCGATGACGAAGATGACGATCAAGAGGATGTTCATCGGATGCCTTTCTGTTCCCAGAAGGTGAGCACGGTGCTCCCAGGGCAATGCAGACGATATGCCGAAGATCGTCAGCTTCCAGGGGCTTGAACCTCATCCAGATCCGCGTAATGGGCTATTCGCCGCGCAGCAGCTCCACCAGCTGTGACTTCGACTTGTGTGAATAGCCGCTGAGTCCGAGCTCCTTCGCCCGAGCGCGGAGGTTGGGCACGGTCCAGTCGTAGTACGACCCGGACTCGCCGCCCCGCTTGCCCACGGCCTTGGAGCCCTCCTTGTCGATGGCGTTCGAGATGCGGGCGGCCTTCTCCTCCGAGTCGCCCTCCTTGCGGAGCTTGTCGTACAGCTCCGGTGCCTTCAGACTGTTGCGTCGCGGATTGTGTGGCATGGTCGTTCCCTTCCGGCCCTAGGCGGGCTTCTTCGCCGGGCGTTTCGTTGCTGGCTCGGTCTTCGCCGATGCGGTCTTCGCCGGCCCGGTCGCTGTCTTCGTTGGCGCTTTCTTGCCTGCTGTCTTCTTAGCGGGTGCCGTGGCCGCGGTCGTAGTCTTCGTGCTACCCCCTCCGCGGCTCTTCTCCACGCTGCGGCGCAGAGCCTCCATCAAATCGAGCACCTCGGCACCCTGCTCGTCCTCCGGTTCCTTGCCGAAGGTCGCAGCGGTATCGAGCGATTCGCCCTCCGCGAGCTTCGCGTCGATGAGGGTGCGCAACTCCTCCTGGTAGTCGTCGGTGAACTTCGACGGATCGAAGTCCGACGAAAAGCTGTCGACCAGCGCCCCCGACATCTCGAGTTCTTTCGCGGTCACCCGAGTCGTCTCCTTCAGGGAGGGGAAGTCCGCCTCGCGTACCTCGTCATCCCAGAGCAGCGATTGCAGCATGAGCACCTTGCCGCGCACCCGCAGCGCACCGAGCCGAGTCTTCTGCCGTAAGGCGAAATGCACGATCGCCGTGCGGTCGGTCTCCTCCAGCGTCTTGCGCAGCAGCGCGTAGGCCTTGGGCGACTTCGAATCGGGCTCCAGGAAATAGCTCCGGTCGAACATGATCGGGTCGAGTTCGTCGGTCGGCACGAATTCGACGACGTCGATCTCGCGACTGCGCTCGGCTGGCAGCGAGGCGAGATCGTCGCCGGTGAGCACCACGGTGCGCTCGCCGTCGTCGTACGCCTTGTCGATGTGGTTGTACGGCACCAGTTCACCGCAGATCTCGCAGTGACGTTCGTAGCGGATGCGGCCGCCGTCCTTGTCATGCACCTGATGCAGATGGATGTCATGGTCTTCCGTCGCGCTGTAGACCTTCACCGGCACGTTCACCAGGCCGAAGGTGATGGCTCCCGTCCAGATGGCTCTCATGACCCAATTCGATACCTCTATCCCCGATGTATCAAGAGATCGAGCACAGCACGCGATCGGCGTACATTGACGACCATGCCGTCCATCCGCTCGAGCAGCCAGTCGGAGACCGTCAGCGTCGACGGACACCGCCTGAAGCTGACCAACCTCGAGAAGGTGCTCTACCCGCAGACCGGGACGACCAAGGCGGATGTCCTGGCCTATTACGCGGAGGTCGCGTCGGTTCTCATCCCCCACTCCGAAAACCGCCCGGCCACTCGCAAGCGCTGGGTGCACGGAGTGGGCACGCCGGAGCATCCCGGCGAAGTCTTCTTCCAGAAGAACCTCGAAGATGCCGCACCGAGCTGGGTCAAGCGACGCTCCATCGAGCACAAAGACCACGCGAATGTCTATCCGCTGGTCAACGATCTCGCGACCCTGACCTGGTTGGCGCAGATCGCGGCGCTCGAGATCCACGTACCGCAGTGGCGCTTCGGCCGCACCGGCGCCCGTCGCAACCCCGACCGCCTGGTGCTCGACCTCGACCCCGGCGAGGGTGCCGGACTGCAGGAGTGTGCGGTGGTCGCACGGCTGGTGCGGGACATCCTGAGTGACATGGGCCTGACGGCGATGCCGGTGACCAGCGGCAGCAAGGGCATCCACCTCTACGCGGCGCTCGACGGGTCGCAGACCTCCGATCAGGTGTCTGCCGTGGCCCACGAGTTGGCCCGGTTGCTGGAGGCCGACCACCCCGATCTGGTGGTGAGCGACATGAAGAAGAGCCTGCGCGCGGGCAAGGTGTTGCTGGACTGGAGCCAGAACAACGGCTCGAAGACCACGATCACCCCGTATTCGTTGCGCGGCCGATTCGAACCGACCGTGGCCGCACCACGCACCTGGCGCGAGCTCGCATCGAAGGACCTCGCCCAGCTCGACTATCAGGAGGTGCTTCGGCGCGTGAAGCGACGCGGGGATCCGCTCGCCGGCCTCACCTCCGGTCATCTCGAATCCCTCGAGCCGACGCCGGAGCACCTGGCGACCTTCGAGCGGGCCGATCGCCTCGCCACCTACCGTGGCAAGCGCAGCGCTGATCGCACGCCCGAGCCGGTACCGGCCGAGCCGGCGGCGACATCGGACGGTCAGAGCTTCGTGATTCAGGAGCACCACGCGCGCCGGCTGCACTTCGACTTCCGGCTGGAACACGACGGTGTGCTGGTGAGCTGGGCGGTGCCGAAGAACGTGCCGACCGAGCCGAAGCAGAACCACCTCGCCGTGCAGACCGAGGATCACCCACTCGAATACGGCAGCTTCGAGGGCACCATTCCGAAGGGCGAGTATGGCGGCGGCACGGTCACCATCTGGGACGCCGGAACCTACGACCTGGAGAAGTGGCGCGACGGCGAGGAGGTGATCGTCACTCTGCACGGGCGGCCGGACGGCGGCCTCGGCGGAATCCCCCGACGGGTCGCCCTGATCCACACCGGGCACGGTGGGGGCAAAGACGACCAGAACTGGTTGATGCACCTGATGAAGGAGCAGCCCCGCGCCGACGCCGCAGCGGTCGCGCCCAGCACCGTCTCTGCCACCGCCGTCTCTGCCACCACAGTCTCTGACGCACCTGCGTCCGCACCGACTGCCGGCCGGCCGACGAGCGCTTCTGCAGCTATGCCGCAGCCGAAGGCGATGCTCGCCACCGCTGGCAGCGCGAAGGACATCCGCGATCCACAGGACTGGGCCTTCGAGATGAAGTGGGACGGCATCCGTGCGATTGTCACCGTGTCGGGTGCGGGCGACGACACCGGGGTCACGCTGACCAGCCGCAACGGTAACGACATGACCCGCACCTACCCGGAGCTCGCCGCGGTAGCGGATGCCGTGGCCGGTCACACGGCTACTCTCGACGGCGAGATCGTGGCGCTCGGCCGCGGCGGCCGCCCCGACTTCGGCGTGCTGCAAAAGCGCATGAACGTGACCGATGCCCGGGAGATCGATCGGCTGCGAGCGACCACACCGGTGCAGCTCATGCTGTTCGATCTGCTCGCGCTCGATGGACAGTCCCTGCTGAAACTCAGCTACGACGACCGCCGCGCTGCCCTGCTGGGTCTCGTGCGAGATGTGTCCCCCGGCGTGGTGCAGGTTCCCCCGGCCTTCGAAGGCGGGGTGGACGAGGCGATGGCCACCAGTCTCGAGCTTGGACTGGAGGGCGTGGTCGCCAAGGAGCGCAGCGAGCCGTACAGCCCCGGCAAGCGCTCGCCCGCCTGGATCAAGATCAAACACCAGCGCACCCAGGAGGTGGTCGTCGCGGGCTGGAGGCCCGGCAACGGTAGGCGAAGCGGGGGTGTCGGGTCGGTGCTGGTGGGGATTCCGGATGCCCACGGCATCCGTTATGTCGGACGGGTCGGTACGGGCTTCAGCGACCGCACCCTCGACGAACTCGCCGAGATTTTCGCCTCACGCGCCCGAACCACCGCACCGCTGCACGACGTGCCGGCGCTCGACGCCCGCGACGCACACTGGGTGCGGGCGGATCTGGTGGCAGAAGTGCAGTTCGCCGAGTGGACGGCCACCGGTCGGCTGCGGCAGCCGACCTGGCGAGGATTCCGTCCGGACAAATCCCCTGCAGACGTCGTCGTCGAATGACGTGGTGCCTCACGGCCTCGCCGCGGACGAGGGCGGGAGAGATTTATCCGTATGATCGTGAAAACGACGAACCGGCGACGACGGGCCGGTCATCGGCGGCTCGCACTCACGGTTCGAACCGGAACAGACCGTGTGAACCGGCACAGAGAACAGAACCGGCACAGAGAACAGACAGGAGGAGGGCGACGTGGGGAAGCTACTGTACGGCCCGACCATCGAGGTCATCTTCGACGACCGGGTGCTCGCTCATCTGCAGCTCGTGATCGGACTCAAGCTGCGCCGCGGCGAGAGCTTCTTCTTCTCCTGGCGCGACGAACAGAGTGTGGGCGACGGACGCAGCGTGATCTGGCTCGACCCGTCGATTCCGCTCGTGTTCCGCTACAACGGCGGTCGAATGCCCAAGATCAACCGCGAGTGGCTGGAAGTGCTCACCAACTCGTCCAACAGCGCACAGGGTCTTCAGCTCACCGACGAGGTCGGCGCGCTCGGCAAGACGACAGAGGACTAGAGCCGGCGCGTTCCGCCGCCGGCCACGAAAAAACCGTCGGCCACCCGCATCCCCGCAGGCGACCGACGGATTCTTTCGACCCGTTCCCGACGGTTCAGGCCAGGTAGGAGTGCAGCTCGGCGGAGCGAAGTCGCTTGAGGCTCCGGGTCTCCAGCTGGCGCACGCGCTCGCGGGTGATGCCGTAGAGCTCGCCGACCTCGTCCAGTGTCATCGCCTGACGTCCGTCGAGGCCGAAGCGCAGACGGATCACTGTGGCGTCGCGCTGCGGCAGTTCGTCGAGGCGCCGGGTGATGTCGTCGTGGCGGAAGTCCAACTCCACCGCCTCGAACGGTTCCGCGCTGTTTGCGTCCTCGATCAGATCGCCGAGTTCGGCGGTACCGTCATCGCCGACGGGCAGCCCGAGCGACACCGTGTCGTGCTCGGTGCGCTGGAGTTTGAGCACCTCCTCGGTGGTAATCTGAGCGGCTTCCGCGAGCTCGATCAGGGTCGGCACCCGGCCGAGCTCACCGCTCAGATCGCGACGGATGCGATCGAGCTTCTCGATCTTCTCGACAGTGTGCACCGGGATGCGGATCAGGCGGCTGGCGTCGGCGATGCCGCGGAGAATCGACTGGCGAATCCACCAGGTGGCGTAGGTCGAGAACTTGTTGCCGGTGGTGTAATCGAACTTCTCGACCGCGCGCACCAGCCCGAGGTTGCCCTCCTGGATGACGTCCATGATCGGCAGCCCGCGACCGGCATAACGCTTCGCGATGCTCACGACCAGTCGCAGGTTCGCGTGGATGAAGTGCTCGTAGGCCGAGGCACCGTCCTGCTGCAGGTACTTGAGCTCGCGGGTCTCTTTGCCGGTCAGCGCCGCCGTCGTGTCCAGGCGTTCGCCGGCGATCACACCGACCTCGATGCGACGGGCGAGGAACACCTCCTCCTCGGCGGTGAGAAGGCGAGCGCGGCCGATGCGCTGCAGGTAGTCGCGCAGCGGGTCTACCGAGACCTCCATGCCGCGACCGGAGCTGGAGAAACGTTCCGAATAGCTGGTCACTGCAGTTGTCATTGCTGACCCCCAAATTGGTTACATTTCCGAAGTCATCTCAGGCTAGGGGACCGCGGGATTGCGCCGTCAGGGGTTGACAAAACGACTGCCGTAATCTATCCGTTAGCGTCTTACGTGAGCTGTCTCGCGAACCCGGGGAGCGGCGAAAAATCCGACGGCACTCTCCCAATCAGCGAATACCTCGTCATGATCGGGCATTTTGATGTTGAGGACCTCGTACTGCATGTTGCGATACTGAATGAATCCCAGCACCTTGGCTGCAGATCCGTCACTCAAGCGGCCATCGGCGATCCGCCATTCGTCCACAGAGATTCTGCTCACGAGCAGATATTCGGCGGGGCACGGACCTTCGGCGTTGTTCTTCATCGAACCTCCCAGCGCGATCTCGGCGACGGCTCGGTCCGGGTTCGTAATGCCCGCGGCCCACGTCGGTCGATTGAGTCAATGTTAAGCTCCCGCACCCGATCGGCAATAGGGGGTTGACTCCTCAGGAAGGCGCATCATCATGGGTTTCACGGGGCTGAATTCCACGTCCAGGGGCGACTCAGCACCGCTTTGTTATTCTTGACCCCGACATCCGTGCACACCGAGCCCACCCCGACCTCGTCGACACAGGGGCGGAGGACCACTGCTTCATGACTTCCAGGCGCTACTTTCTGGTCACCCTGCGTGACACGATGCGTTCGCCGACCGCTCAGCGCGAAACGCGCAAGTCTCTGATCGTCGGGGCAGCGCTCGCCGCCTGTGCGCTGGTCGGCGTCACCGTCGTGCCGCCGCCCCCGAGCGCGTACGCCGCGCAGCTGCACGACGCCTATCTGGCTGAGCAGGTGCAGAAGCTCTCGCTGTCCGACGACTCGACTGTCACCGCGCTCTCCCGTGACGTCTACTCGGGCACTCCCGGCGCGCAGACGCTCGCGGCGAATGGTACGAACTATGACTGGGCGAAACTGGTCATGTCGTCGGCAGGCTGGCCGATGAGCGACGCGAACGTCACTGTGATGACCCGGTGGATGCGCCAGGAGAACGGTCCGAACGACTGGTGGAACCGCAACAATCCGCTAAACAACGGCTGGGGTTCGGGCGGCGGTGCCGGACTCGGCAGCTATCCCGATCTCGTGACCGCGGCCAAGATGGCGGCGGCGAACCTCCAGCAGAATCCGGTGTTCCGCGAGGTGGCGGCCGATTTCGCCGCCTCCGCGCCCACCGAGGTCACCGAGCACGCGATCTGGGCGTCTCCCTGGGCGAGCAGCCACTACGCCAATGGCGCGCACTGGCACTACACGCCGGTCGACGTCTTCCAGGCGCCACCCGCCGCCTGGGGCTGACGACTGTCGGTACCGGTGCGTACGGTGATCAGGTGACCATCTGCGTGATTCCGTCGTGCGATTCCGTGGTGGAAGCGGATGCTCCGCTCGCGCTGTGCCTCAACCACCTGCTCGAGGCCCACGGCTGGGTGGTCGGCGCCGTCGGGGAGACCGACCTGCTGCCATCCCCGTGTGCTGCCTGCGGTTCTCGGCTGGGCGTGCACTATCCCTCTGGCTGGCTCTGCGCTGTCTGCGAGTGGCGGGTCGGTGAGCTGCCCGACGCGCTGTCGCCCCCGCGGGTCGACGTCGTCTATTACCTCCGCTATGGCGATCGGATCAAGATCGGAACCTCGGCGAATCCACGCCAGCGCATCGCCTCCCTTCCGCACGACGAGGTGCTCGCGTTCGAGCCGGGAGACCGCTCCCTCGAGCACCGGCGGCACCTGCAGTTCGCACCCCACCGCATCCCGCGCACCGAGTGGTTCGAGGCCAACGACGAGCTGGCCAGGCTCGTCAGATCCCTGCGCCTAGGAAGTCCCGACCCGTGGGCACGGTACGCCCGCTGGGTGAGCGAGGCCGTCGCGATGCGCGGCAGGGCTGACTAAAACCCTGGCACCGCTAGCCGCCGATCAGTCCGACCGACACGATGCGGTCGTCTCCGTCGCGCGGCGACCCGCGCCCATCGGTGTTGTTGGTCACGAACCAGAGCGAGCCGTCGCGACCTTCGAGGACCGAGCGGATGCGCCCGTACTCGCCCACGAAGTGCTCCCGCGCCGTGGTCGGGTTCGCGACGGGGATGCCGCGGATGCGCTCGCCCTTAAGATTCGCGATGAAGACCGTGCCACCGATCACGGCGAGACCGCTCGGGCTGGCATCATCCGTTCTCCATTGCTGTACGGGATCGGTGAGGCCCGCTCCCCCGCCCTTGCCCTCGACGGTCGGCCAGCCGTAGTTCGCTCCCGGCTCGATCACGTTCAGTTCATCCCAGGTGTCCTGACCGAATTCGGCGGCGAACATGGTTCCATCGGCGGCCCAGCCCAGACCCTGCACATTGCGGTGGCCGTAGCTGTAGACCAGCGACCCGTCGAAGGGGTTGTCGGCTGGCACATCGCCGTCCACGGTCATCCGCAGGATCTTGCCCGAGAGCGCGTCGAGGTCCTGCGCCGAGCCGCGATCGGTCGCGTCGCCGACCGAGGCATAGAGCATGCCGTCCGGGCCGAAGGCGATGCGACCGCCGTTGTGCACGCTCTGCGCCGGCAGCCCGTCGAGGATCGTCGTCGCCCGCCCCAGGCGCAGGGCACCCGTCGAACCCTCGAGGGCGAAGCGCTGGATGCGATTGCCGTCCTCTCCGGTGGAGTAGACGTACAGGTGGTGCCGGTCATCGAGCGCGAGCCCGAGGAGTCCGCCTTCTCCGCCATGGGTGACTCCCGGCACGGTGCCGACCGTGCGCAGCGAGCCGTCGGCACGCAGTTGCAGGATGTCGCCGGAGTCGCGCTCGCTCACCAGAGCGCCGTCACCGTCCAGGATCACCGACCACGGGGCGTCGAGCCCGCTCGCGACCACGGTGCGCGCGCCGGCGGGCTGCACCTCGCCGGCGCCGAGAGCCGTCGGGCTGGGCACGGGCGAGGCGGTATCCGGCGGGTCGAATGCGCTGCCGCTGCAGCCGCTCAGGACGAGGCCGACGACCGCGGCGAGCGCCACAGCGCTGCGGATGCGGGGCATGACTCCTCCAACCGGTCGACTAATTCCGGTCGACTACTCCCCATTCAAGCCCCGCTATCGGTGCAGCGTGCAGATGTGGAGGAGATGTGGAGGCGTGACCCGCGAAAGAGTACGGGTCAGCGAAGTCCTGCTGATCGGCGGACGGTCTGGTGCCGGCAAGACGTCGATCGCCCTCGCGGTTCACGAGGTTCTCGCGCGGGACGGCATCCGCCATGCCGTCATCGAGGGCGACTAAATCTGCGGATGCTGTGGTCCGCCTACGCCGCCGCTCAGCATTTCTACAGCGTCAACTGACGCTCGATCACCCGGAGCGTATGCCCGTAGCCGACGATCTCGTGGGAGATCACCTCGACCACCGGACACAGCGCAACCAGCACGATCACCGCGACCAGGCCCTCGGTGTCTCCCGGACGGTCGAGCTGAAGGGGGCCCGAGCGACCGACGACCCAGCCGACGATCACCGCAGCGCCGAGGGGTGCGATCGAGAGCGCGAACAGCGGCAGGTGCACCGCATCGAACGAGCGCATCAACACGCTCCAGAGCAGGAAGATCATCAGGATCATCACGCCCGTCGGTATGGCGAGTGCGAGCGCGATCTGGAAGATCGACAGGTCTTGCCGCTCCACCGCCTCTGCCGTGACCCGAAGCCCGGCACCCACAGCGGCGATCGACCCGAAGATCGGAAGGTTCGCGTACCGCCACAGGAAGGTGCGCTGCGGCCAGCGCTCCAGCACGATGCGCGACGGCACCAGGAAGTACGCCCACCAGAAGCCGGTCGCGAGCACCAATCCGGACAGCATGATCACCACCGCGGCGAGCGACCAGCCACGCTCGGCGGTGAGCGCACCCACGGCGTGCACCGTCGCCGCGATGACCTCGCCGAGCACGATCAGGGTAAGCAGACCGTATCGCTCGGCGATGTGCCCGGCATTCCACGGAATGGGACCGAGCCGTCGCTCCGCCACGACCGGGATAATCATCTCTGCGAGTGCGAGGCCGACGAGGGCGGCGACCGTGAACCCGACCGGACCCGGGATGATGGTGGTGAGCAGCCATCCGACCTGGGCGAGGGAGATGGTGATGACGCGCACGATCGCCAGTCGGCGGTGGCGCGGGTCGTCGTGGGCGGCGCGCAGCCACAGCGCGATGAGGGGAATGCGCATCACCACGTAGCCGATGACCATGGTGAGGTTGTTGGGACTCTCGCCCTCCGCCGTCGCCGCGAAGCTGGCGGGGATTCCGAAGATCAGGATGATCACCCCGAGCATCTGCACGAGCGTGGCGACCCGGTAGAGCGCGTCGTCGTTGTCGTAGGCCGAGGAGAACCAGGTGAAGTTCATCCAGGCCCAGCTCACCGCGAAGATCGCGAACAGGTAGGCGCCGAGCCCTGAGACCACGTGCCCCTCCCCGACCGCGTGGGCGAGCTGTTCTGCGGCAGCACCGAAGGCGATCACGTAGGTGAGGTCGTAGAGCAACTCGACCGGGGTCGTCGTTCGCCCCCGCTCGAAGGGGTTGCGTCCGGTCATCGGGCGGAGACGATGGCGAAGCTCTTCGCGAAGGCTCACGTCGAAATGCTCGGCATCCTGGCTCATGCGACCTCCCGCTCGTCACACAACCTATTACCGTCGCGATCGCCTGTCACCGACGGACAGATGAATCACCCGGCTACTTCGCCTCGCGGGCCGTACGCGGGTCGATCTCGATCGGCGCCGCGCGACTCGACCGGGCGTGTGGGAAGGCCCGGCTCAACCGGCCGATCGTGCCGGAGTGGGAGGCATCCGCCATCGACCTGCGCTGCTCGCGCTTCTCGAACTGCTGCTCGGCATCCTGCTCGATGTGCGTGTGCGCCTCGGCGAGCGTGCCCTTCAGTTTGTCGAGCACCGGACGCACCTTGGCGAGCGAGCGGATCGAGTTGGCGGTGTCGATGATCAGGATCCCGAACAGCGTGAAGGCGAGCGCGATCGCGGCCGAATGCGGGAGCGAGCCCAGCAGCATCGCCGCCGCAGGGTGGATCACGTAGAGGAGCAGCAGGCCGAGACCGCCGAACAGAAGGGAGTTCTGGAGGCAGATTCGGCCCTGCAGGTTGAATGGTCGTCCGCTGTAGTCCCAGAGCTTGATGTGGAAGACCTTATCGAGCACCAGGTGCGTGAAGAACTCGAGCGCGCTCGTGATGACCACGCTGGCGAGGAACACGAGGAAGGGGTTGTCCACGTAGGGCTGCACCAGGAGCACGAGGGCGATCGCGCCGATCCCGTAGATCGGGAGAAAGGGGCCGGTGAGGAAGCCACGATTCTGCAGATGTCGCGTGCCCGCGAACACGAACGTGACCTCGGCGACCCAGCCGAGGAAGGCATACACCGCGAGGTAGAGGAGGAAGAGACTGAACGCGTACAACGTCATCCGTTCTGGTCACCGATTCGTGCGAAGGTCTGCGATCTCGATCGTCGCACGAGTACCGGTCTCCGCGCCGCATCGGCGGGCTGTGTCGCGGCGTGCAGAGTGGGTGGGATGGGGCGAGCTTCGTCACCCCATCCCACCCCGCTGATCAGTCCTCGAGCGCTGCGTCGAGGGTGATGTCGACTCCGGTGAGCGCCTTGCTGATCGGGCAGCTCGCCTTGGCATCCGCCGCCGCCTGGGCAAAGCCCTCAGCGTCGAGCCCGGTGACCTCGCCGCGCACCGTGAGGGCGATGCCGGTGAGGTGGAAGCCGCCTGCCGGGTCGGGGCCGAGGGTGACGTCGGCCCGGACATCCAGTGCCTCGACGGTGCCACCGGCAGCGCCGATCAGGGCGGAGAGCTGCATCGCGTAGCACGACGAGTGGGCAGCGGCGAGCAATTCCTCCGGGCTGGTGGCGCCATTGGCGTCGTCGGCCGCGCGCTTGGGGAACGAGACGTCGAACGTCGCCAACTTCGAGCTGCTGAGCTCCACCTGGCCGGCTCCCTGCTCCAGAGAACCGTTCCAGGCGGTGCGAGCGGTACGTGTGGGCATTGCTTCTCCTTCTTTCAGGCCGCGGAGGGTGTGGAACCGCGGACGTTGTGGGCGAGGTCGACGATCTGCTGTCGCAGCGCGATCAGGTCGTCGAGCTCGAGGCCGGTGGATTCGCCGATGCTCGCCGCGATCCCCGTGGCCGCGGTCTCGAGGTCCCGCCCTGCGGCGGTGAGGTGCACGAGCACCGAGCGCTCGTCGGAGGGCGACCGTCGACGCTCGACCAGGCCGGCAGCGTCGAGTCGCCGCAGAAGGGGCGAGAGGGTTCCGGAGTCCAGATCCAGCCGGTCACCCAGAGCGGTGACGGAAAGCGGCTCCTCCTGCCAGAGCGCCATCAGCACAAGATATTGCGGGTAGGTGAGGCCGAGCGGGGCGAGCAGCTCGCGGTAGCGCGCGGTGAGTGCCCGCGAGGCGCTGTACAGCGCGAAACAGATCTGGTCCGTGACGCCCATCGCGGGGAGCCCCGGAGAGCGCTGCATCGAATCGGCCATGGCACGATGCTACATCAGTTGTGCACAATTCAGTTGTGCGCCACTAGTCGAGCCGATCTCGCCGTCGGGCGAGGGCGGCCCTCTGGGCGCTGTTACCCGACAATCGCATCGCCGCGTCATAGGCGGCCCGCGCCTCCTCCACCCGCCCCGATCTGCGCAACAGGTCTGCCCGGGTGGCGTGGAAAGCGTGATAGTCGCGCAGGCTCGACTCGAGTCGATCGACGATCGCCAACCCGACTGACGCTCCGTCGAGTTCGGCCACGGCGATGGCCCGGTTGAGTTCGACGACAGGCGACGGATCCACCGCGGCCAGATGATCGTAGAGCGCGACGATCTGGGACCAGTCGGTAGCTCGCACATCGCCGGCCGAGGTGTGAACGGCGTTGATCGCCGCCAACAGTTGGTATCGGCCTGGCGCTACGCCGGAGGCGAGCCGGAGCCGTACCAGCCGATGACCCTCGGCAATCAGCACCGGATCCCACAATCGTCGATCCTGCTTGTCGAGCGTCACGAGCTCCCCCTCCGACGAGATCCGGGCAGGTGCCCGCGCCTCGGTCAGCAGCATCAGCGCCAGCAGACCGGTCGTCTCGCCATCGGCCGGAAGGAGAGTGCGCATGAGGCGGGTCAGTCGGATCGCTTCCGCCGTGAGTTCGTGGCGCAGCGGTGCGGAGTCGGGCGAGCTGGCCAGGTAGCCCTCGTTGAACACGAGGTAGAGCACCGCGAGCACTCCCGAGATGCGGGCGGGGAGGTCATCCGTCACCGGCACGCGAAAGGGGATGCCGGCATCCGCGATCTTCGCCTTCGCGCGGGTGATGCGGCGCCCCATGGCGGAATCCTGCACTAAGAACGCGCGGGCGATCTCGGGCACCGTGAGCCCACCGACCATGCGGAGCGTCAGCGCGACGCGGGCATCCATCGACAGGGCGGGGTGGCAGCAGGTGAAGATCAGCCGCAGCCGGTCATCGTCGACCACCCCGGCCGAGTGCGGGGCACTGTCGTCGACCATCAGCCGGGCCTCACGATGCTTCTCGTCACGCTTGCTCTCCCGCCGGATGCGGTCGATCGCCTTGCGGTTCGCGGTGGTGGTGAGCCAGGCGCCCGGGTTGGGGGGCGCGCCATCGGTCGGCCAGCGTTCGACTGCGATGGCGAAGGCCTCCGCCGCGGCCTCTTCGGCGATGTCGAGGCTGCCGAACCGCCGGCTCAGCGACGCGACCACCCGGGCCCACTCGTCGCGGTGAGCCCGGGTGATCACATCGTCCGTCATTCCTCCCGCAGGAGGGCGCGCACCTCCAGTTTGCGGTTGCAGGCCTTCGACCCGTCCGCGGCGAGGGCGAGCACCGCGTCGAGATCGGCCGCCTCCATGATCCAGAGCCCGGCGACGTATTCCTTCGACTCCAGGAACGGTCCGTCAGTGAGCAAGGGCGCGTCGCCCCGGTTGTCGACGACCGTGGCGGAGCTCGGCGCCGCAAGACCCGCGGCGAAGACCCAGTGCCCATCGGCCTGGAGCCTGTCGTTGAATTCGTCGATCGCCGCGGCCTCTGCCGCGCTTGCCGAGTCGGTGCGGCCGGTCGCCTCGGCCTGTCCGTCGTCGATCACAGAAACCAGATACTGCATGTCAGCTCATCTCCTGAAGCTCGGGCGCCCGTCGCGGGCACCGCTCACCCTTGCAACGATCAACTCTGCCCCGATCCGACAGCGGACACGAAGGAAAAGGGAAAAACCTGCAGCGGGACCACCGCGCAGAGCGCCGCGGCGCTGAAAGGGGATGTGTCGCTCTCGAACGCATGCCGAGCGCTCCTCGTCCTCAGACCGGTTCCGGGGTGCCTCGTAATACTCGAGTGACAGAACGCGTTCGTGGGCGGGATGGGCTCTGTCATCGACGAGCCACTCGCCGGAGCACCCAGAAACCCAAGAACGGCGTCGTCGAGCCCTCAGCATCGGCAGGTGTGATGGACGACCCCTCACCTGCCGAATGCTCAATTCGAGCATCCTGCTGATGGCGACGTGCGGGGAGGCACTGGAAGCCAAGGCAGAGCAGACCGGTGCGGCCTGCTCGCTTCCAGACGCCGCGGTCCCAGATCTGCCAGGCAGCAACTCTGAGAGCTAGGCCCTCTCCATGGAGGCCAACCCGAATAGCGAGGGTGCGAGGGAAGCTCGATAGTGTCAGAGCATGAGTGCCGCCGTCGTCCCTGCCCGTTCTGCGCTTGCGGCGCAGCGCATCCAGTACCGTGTGGGTCACGGTGGATTCCACGCCACCATCGTCGAAGATTCGGCCCCGAAGCATCACCTCGTCTATGTCTATGACGTTGGGTCGAAGCCTGACAAGAGAGAGCTGCTACTCGCGATCAAGTCGTTCGTCCGAGATCTATCTACTCGGGGGATAACTCAAGTTGACTACGTCTTCCTTTCTCACATCGACGAAGACCATGTGAACGGTCTTCGGGAGTTGTTAGACGCGCTCAAAAACCACAAGCCAACGATCGCGGTCGCCAATGTCGTCCTGCCGTGGCTCTCCTCAGTTCAGAAGCTGCTAACGCAGTCTCGCAACAACCATCGCCAACTGGGCACGGTAGCGAGGAATCTCGCGGCTACCGATGAGGAAGCCGACAACTATCTCTTACGACTCGGAGCACGCAATGTCATCCGAGTCACAGCGGAAGGCGACGACGCGACACCTACAGCGACTTCGACGACGAGCTCCGGCGTCATACCGAAGCTGCCAGCCAGCTTCACAGGATGGTTGCTCCTCCCGATTAGGACGCCGACACCCGTGGGCTTCGAGTCGTCATTTCGTAGCGAACTCAGCAAGCTCTTGAAGAAACATGGACTCAATCCCAACAATCCAGCGCATCACGAAAAGATACTCACCGACCATCGCTCGGCAATCAAGACCGCACTCACCAAAGTGGCGTCACAGCTCGGTGTCACGCGGAAGAAGATCGCGAACTGGTCGTCCCTCGCGCTTCTCCACGGATCATCGACACCCGCACAGACCTGCGTAGCTGGAAGTCGCCATCAACACATCGTGGTTCAATGTGCGCACGGCTGGCTCCATACTGGCGACCTCCCGGTCAGTGACGCTGTGGTCTGGGGGAATCTCTCGTCGGAGTTGGGACAGGCATCACTTACATCCCCGCTGTGCGTCGTTGTTGCGCCCCATCATGGTTCGGGGCTCGACCACCAGGACGCACTCTACGACTCCCTGAAACCTGGAACAGTGATCCTGACAACCGGAACGAAGCTCTCGGGCAGAAACAAAGGCGCACCCTCATACTCATACGGTCTCGGGGGCGTACGCACGAAAGCCGGTTTGATTGGCGCGACAGTAGTCGAACTGAACAACTGAGGCTGGCCCTTGGCGACTACAAGTGGGCGGGGCGCTTCTTGACCGACTCAAGGCGAGTTCCCCGTCCTGACGCGAGCACGCGCTAGCACCACGCGAGATGCATGGAGCAAGATCTCGTTCCGTGACGTTGCAATCGACCGGATCGACGAACGGCGAACGGTGGTCGGCCTGACCGCCACAAGACGTCGGCGACATTGCGTGTATCAGGCGTCGTCGCGCCCAGCGCGTCCAGTCCATGGCACGGGGACATGTACCAATCTCCACAACAAGCTCGGCGCGACCGGAGCAGTTTCTATGTGAGCCCTACCGGGCTCGAACCGATGACATCCACGGTGTAAACGTGTATGTCGACTCCCGATGAATCGCTGATCTCATGAGAAATAAGGGATTTTGCGGGCCCGACATTTTGGACAGTTGCGGCAATTTGCGGTGGTGTGCGGACCTCTACCGACATTTCACCGACACGCAAGCCGCCAGCTTGAAGCCGACGCTCGATGGACCCAAGTGCATTCTGCTGACTGATTGTCGAAGAGGGAATCTTCTGGGTCCTCCGGGATTCGCATGACGAGCGCCTCACCGCCTCGGGCACGGATCGTGTCGATCGTGGCTCGCCCCCGCACATTCTGACTGAGGGAATAAGCCGCGTCGACAAGCAGAACAGCGACGCGGCGATGGCCGAGGTCAAGTAGGTGATTGGCGGGAGAGCGCCCGCCCTCCACATCGTCGCAAAACACACTCGTGATTCGAGTGTCCGTCTCGCTCCGACCTGCCACGACGATCGGCACCTGGTCGATGAACGGAACGACCTGCCCGACGGAAGCCGCGCCGACGCCAAAATGAGACCGTCGATCGTTTCGGTCGTCATCCACTCCTCGGTTCCCTCGAGCTTGACGGTCTCTTCCGTCTCCTGCCCTGCCGGGAACAGCGAATCCACCTTTGCGCTTTCATGCTCATCGCCGGTGCTCATACCCTTCCTGTGCCCTGCGAATCCCTATTAGTCCATGCATCGTCTTGTCCGTAAGCCGCGATGTTTCATTTCTCCCGGCACAGCATCGAGAACGGCGTCGTGCACGACGAGCGTCCCGCCCGATGCCTCAGATAGGGTGACTATCTTTCTCTAGTACTCACGGCTCGATGCCGTCGAGCGACACGTTTGTGCGAGGATCACACGGGTCACCTCTAACGGGTAGACCGCTCGCTCACTTTCTACTGTTCGGTTCTGCAAGTGGGCCGTTATCTGAAAGGAATGCCGTGACAAACAGTCGGGATTCTGTTACCTCGCCACCCGTCGGCTTTCAGTTCCGCGACAAGTGAACTTTTCGAGAAGTCCCCTATAACCGTCGAAAGAACCGAGTGGCGCGGGCAACAATCGCCAAAAGTTGGAGTCGTCCGTATAGTCGACAAAGGAACGTTCCCGGCCGGGACGAGATTGGGGATACCGTTATGGCAGCTCAGCCACGAACGAAGGCTCCCACGATCCTCGACATTGCTGCTGAGGCGGGTGTGTCAAAATCAGCGGTGTCGCGTGCTCTACGAGGTTCTGACGACGTAAGCCCGGAATCGCGGGCGAAAGTAGAGAGGGCCGCTAAGAAACTTGGCTATGTCGCGAACGCGATGGCACGAGGAATGCGCACCTCCAGTCACACCCTTGGCGTAGTTCTTCGGGATGTGAAACGGCCGTATTACGCGTGGCTCCAGGCTGCCATGCAGCAAGAGGCGGAGATCCGCGGATATCAGGTAGTCACCATGACCAGTGCGGGCGAGCTCGAGGTCGCGGACGCGATGCGCGCTTTACGGAACCTGATCTCGCTACAGGTTGATGGTCTCGTGATCGCGTCTGCCCGGTTGCCTTCAGAGGAAATCGTGCCCTTCATAGATCGAGTGCCGATCGTCGTAGCCGGCCGCAAGGAAACGAGCGTCGGAATCACTAGCGTATTTTGCGACGACGCGGATGGCGGGCGAATGCTCGCCGACCACTTGCTAGCACTGGGTCATCGACGCATAGCGGTGGTACTCGTTGACGAAGAGTATTCGTTGAGCCAGCAGGCACGCGGCATAGCGATGATTAGCGCGATCCGCAGGGCCGGCGCCGAGGCAGTTGTGTGGGACGCATCGTCAGACACGCGAACCGCAGAGGCAGTCGCCCTGCGGCTTAACGACTCGAAGGTCACCGCAATCATGTGCCCGACAGATACCGCAGTGATGGATGTGCTCGAGGTGCTGAGACAGCGGGGCCTGTCGGCTCCAGCCGACTATGCGGTTACCGGGTACGACGGGTTTGGGCCGCTCGCTGCTCCATACCTGGGCCTAACAACGCTCCGACAGCCAGTCGAGGAGATCGGCCGGACCGCAGTCGATCTCCTCGTGGACAAGATCGAGGGCCGAAACGCTCACGACAGCCTTGTGTCACTGCGTGGCACGGTCCTAATCGGGCGAACGGCGACAGTTGCAGCTACGCAAGCGTCCGTCGCCCTCGTCGACTAATCAAGCCTTAGTCTTCGTCCTCGGTCGGCCACCATTTGCTCGAGGTAACCTTCGGGTCGAGACTGATCCGCTGAACCGCGAGCTGCAGTCCCTCCGTATCGCCGACGTGGGCGGCCGAGACTCCGGCGAGCAGCTTCATTTGCGAGCTCTTGCCGGGCCGAATATCGAGCGATCGCAGCGTGTACTCGGGTCGGTCGACGGCCTGCAGAACTAGCGCGCGAATTCGCTGTTCACTTTTGTCGGTGGTCACGACCTCAAGAACATAATCCGTCGCGGTTTCGCGGTCCTCAAGCCCGACGGGTAAGTCATGCTGCGTCCGGCGGTTAACCCATCTACTGATAGGGCGAAGCAACGTGTTGGTGGCAACTATCGCCACACAGCCGATTAAAGCAGTGAGCAGCATGCCAGCGCCGGCAAGGGAACCGATAGCCGCCGCACACCACAACGTCGCAGCCGTAGTAAGACCCCGAATGTTGAAACCGTCACGCAGGATCACTCCCGCCCCAAGGAACCCAATGCCCGACACGATTTGGGCGGCCACCCGAGTCGGATCTGCGTCAGCGCCCTCAATACCCACAGACCCCAGGATCACAAACAACGCAGCGCCAACAGAGACGAGAGCGTTCGTTCTAAGACCAGCACTACGGAGCCGCCACTGACGCTCAAGCCCGATCCCCGCCCCGAGGACAATAGCCACAAACATGCGAAAACTGAGATCTAGTAAGAGCATCGGGTTCAAATCAAGGTCAAACATCGCCACCTTTTTCCTATCGGGGCCATGAACAGTGCGTGAACGACCGGGAACGTTCCCGAGAATAGGGTGCAAAATTCCGATCGGCAACCCCTTGCTTTTCGCGGGGGTCGGCCAGCGGCTGCGGGCGGGCAATGCTGCGGTCAGCGAGGTAACGGTTGCCGTTCGCCATCGGCTCTGATACTTTCATCACCACCCGGGAACGTTCCCGCATTTCGCGGACAGGAGAAGCCATGGCGCTGCGCACACCTAGAACGGTCCCGTGGTCGAGGAGAGGCAGCAAAAACGGCATCGGCCCGTGGCTGCTTGTTCCCGCCGCGATCTTGCTAGTCGTCTTTTTGTTCCGCCCCCTCGCCCGCACAGTTCAGTTAAGCGGCTATGCAAGCGATATCATTGGCAACCCCACGAGATGGGTAGGCATCGACAACTATGTTGACCTCGTCTTGGATCCGGAGTTCGTACATACGGTATTCGTGTCGATCGCAATCGCGCTTCTCGGAATGGCTCTTGCCACCTTCACCGCATTGCTCACCGTCATGTTGCTTCGGCGACGTTTACTGGCCGGCGGCCTCTTCAGCGTCATCTTCTCGCTACCTTTCGCCTACTCTGCAGCTTCAGCCAGCGTTATTTTCGCTGGACTGTTCGCACCTTCGGTCGGTGTCCTGAATGTCATTCTTGGTGGGGTTGGGATCGATGGCCCCGAATGGCTGGCAAACCCAGTCGCCGCTGTGTGGGCGGTGTCTATCGCGACCGCTTGGTACCAGTTCGGGTTCGCCTTTCTGGTCCTCACGGCCGCCGTGAGAGATGTCCCGCCAGAAATCGTCGAAGCCGCACAGTTGGATGGCGCCGGGGCCTTGCGTCTTGCTGGCCGTGTCCTCATCCCCATGATGCGGCCAAGCATTTTGTTCCTCACAGTGACTCAGACAATCGATGGTCTCCAAACATTCGCGCAGATTCAGGTGCTCACCCGCGGAGGGCCAGCGAACGCCACCACTAACTTCGTCTACCGGCTCTACCAGCTCGCATTCGGAAACGGCACTCCGGACTTTGGACGTGCCTCGGTAATCGCGATCGTGCTCGTCGTAATCGTTGCCGCGATCACCGCCCTGCAGTTCCGCCTATTTGGAAGGGAGCGGAACGCATGAGCGCTCCCAATACGTCGATACGCCGCAAGACCAGAGCGCCTCGCCCCGGCACTGTGGTGCGCTTCATCGTCGTCATTGCGATAGCTGCGATCGTCTTCCTCCCCGTATACGTGTCGTTCCTTTCGGCGTTTATGCCCAATGGGGAGATCGTGCGAAACGGAATCTGGCCAAACGTGACGCGTTTCACCATGACCAACTTCATCAAGGCGGCGACCTCGACCCCACTCCCTCAGCAGTACCTCGTCAGCATCGCAGTGGTCACGCTGCAGACAATTGCCCAAATGATAACCGGCGCTCTCGCGGCTTATGCACTCGTGTTCCCGAGATGGCGCGGGCGCGGCATGGCATTCATCTTGGTCCTTATCACGCTAGCAATTCCCGGCGAGAGCATCGTCATCCCCAACTACGAGCTGGTAAGTCAGATCGGCCTCCGCAACACCATCCTCGGCGTCGTGATTCCCTACCTTGCGGCCGGGTACCCGATCTTCTTACTTCGCCAGGCCTTTGCCGCAATTCCGAGCGAAATTTGGGAAGCATCCCGGCTGGACGGCGCAGGCGACTTGAGAGCGCTCTTCGCGATAATCATGCCCGCCTGCCGACCACAGGTAACCACCGCGATCATCTGGTCTGCGCTGGCGGCCTGGAACGGCTACTTTTGGCCGCTGCTAATCACCGATACCGACGCAGCACGCACGGTGCAAGTCGGAATCGCTCAACTTCCGTCGTCGGACGCGACCAACCCGGCAGTCGTATTCGCCGGAGTAGTGCTCGTGGTGATACCCACCATGGTCCTCGTCATCGCCGCTCAACGTTTCTTGGTGAACGGCCTCGCTCGCGGCGTTCTCCGCTAGCACTTCTCTCCCAGCACCGTCCATCCATCCCGAAGGAATCCACCATGAAAAAGAACGTCCTGTCAATAGCCGCGACAGCGGTCCTGCTCTCTGGCCTCGCCGCCTGCAGCTCGACCACCTCGACCAGCGGTTCCACGTCCGAAGCTCCCGGACCCGATGCCCTCAAGAACGCCAAGGGCGTTACCACTATCACACTCTGGCACGGCATCACCGGCAGCAACGGCGACCAGCTGCAAAAGCTCATCGATCAGTTCAACGACAATAACAAGGGAAAGATCCGCGTTACTTCTACCTTCCAAGGAGCGTACGCTGACCTTCTTGCTAAATACACGGCGTCGCTACGGAGCAAGTCTGCGCCGACGGTCATGATTGCAGGCGACGTCGCGACTGGCTACATGACCGACGTGAAGCAGAGCATTCCCGCTGCTGACATGGCAAGGGCGAATCCGGGTGATCTCAAGCTCGATGATTTGGTCCCCGCCGCGAGCAGCTACTACGCCGTTAACGGCGTCCAGCAGGCAGTGCCCTTCAACGTCTCGACCCCGATGCTATGGGTGAACCGGGACCTGCTGCGTCAGGCCGGTATACCCGACTCGGCACCTCTAAAGACGCTCGATCAAGTCGTTTCAGCGGCGAAGACTGTGTACACGAAAACTGGTGTCAACGGTTTCACGATGCCCGACGATGACTGGTACATCGAACAGTTAACTTCGAGTTCGGGCGAGAACTTTTGCACCCCCGACAATGGTCGCAAGGGCAAGGCGCCTACCGGAATTGCCATCAACAGGGGCACCGCAAAGGAAGCCATCAACAAGATAGCCGATCTCTATACCTCCGGGGTCGCGGTAGATGGAGACCCGCAGGGCAACGCGGCATACGACATCTTCGTCGCAGGGAAGGTCGCTTTCGACTTCTACAGTTCCGGCGTGAACAGCGGCTTCAAGAGCGACGCGAAGTTCGACTTTCAAGCACTCCCGTTCCCCACGAACGGACCAAAAGCTTCATCTGGCCCGATCATTGGCGGTTCTTCGCTGTGGCTCAGTTCCACCGCGAAACCAGCCGCCCAGGTTGCCGGATGGAAGCTCGAATCCTTCCTGGCTTCGGCGAAGTCGCAAGAGCAGTTCTCGCAGGCGACAGGTTACATCCCGGTCAACAAGAAGACACTCGAGTCCTCTAGCGAGAAGAAATTCCTTGCCGCAGACAAGAACGCACAGGCGTTCGTTGACCAGGTGACGAACACACCTGCAGTGACTCAGACCGCCGGGTGCGTCACCGGCGCGATGACCACAATCCGTACGGGCAACATAAATCAGTTGCAGGCCGCGTTCGCAGGGCAGAAGTCCGTCGATGAGGCCCTCAACCAGGCAGCATCTGACGCCAAGACTGCCCTGCAGCAATACAAGTCGCAGCTCGGCAACTAGCACTCAAAACCATAGTGGGAGCCGGGAGGCACACTCCCCCGGCTCCCACTCATCGCAGCACAGGCAGAAAGCAGCATCGTGAACGACGACATTCGCTACGGCATCTTTATGCGCCCTGACCCAGAAACGTGCTGGAATGTCACCCAGGTGACGTTCGCGGTAAAGCAACAGTTCGGACTGATATCCGCTGGCGCCTTCCCCCCACACGCGACACTAGTCGGCAACCTCGCCACCGACGCCAGCGCGTCCGAGATCGTCACAAGGCTTGATCCAGTCTTCGACACCGTCCGCCCGTACGTTGTCTACAACCCTGGTACGAGCCGAGCGGGCAAAGGCACTCTGCAGTACGACATCAATTGGGATTCAAGCGGGAAGAGCATAAACGTGCCCCTCAACAAAGTCGCCCAGGATGTGAAGGCAGCTGTCCTCCCCCTTGCCCACCATGTTGAAGACTTTCTTGTTGTACCCGTGCGTGACTACCATTTCTCCGGGCACCTTGGGCTCGCGAGCCACGACCTAATCGTGGACGACCGCGCCTCCCAAGAAGTGGGCGAGTTCATCTCGGGGCTTCCACTTACCCCTCCCGCTGAGTTTGTTGCCCGCTGGTATTCCCTCTTCGAGTTCCGTTCGGACTGGACCGGACATTGGTGGAAGACCATGACCTGGCGCCACCTCCACTCTTGGGAGGCACGGTGAGCGGCCCCGAAACTCGACCGCAGGCGGTCGTTTTCGACCTGGGAGAGGTGCTTGCGACCCCACCCGATCTCTACGGGGCACTAGCAGATCGTGCCGAGCACAACCCCACTTCAGTGTCCAACGCATACTGGGCGCACCGCGACGCTTACGACCGCGGAGGTGACTCACAACAATTCTGGAGTGGCGTCCTCACCGACCTCGGCATCTCTCCCACGACCGCACTCGTGACCGACCTGACGCGCATAGACACTGAGGCCTGGACGACTATTCGCCCAGACGCCGAAGACTTGCTGGCGCGGCTCCATAGGGCTCGTGTCCGAATCGGGATCCTGTCGAATGCGACTGTCGATATGGCCGCATCCGCGCCAGCAACTGCCTGGGGCAAATACGTTCAGGATTGGTTCTTTTCCGGTCTTCTCAAGATCGCAAAGCCTGATCCGAAGATCTATCATTATGTGACTAGAGCACTCAGCGTACCTGCCAGAGCGATCGTTTTCATTGACGACAGGCAGGTCAATGTTGACGCGGCAATACAAGCGGGTTGGAATGCCCACCTGTGGACTAGCGGACCCGATACTGCTTCTCTCATGGAGGATCTAGGGCTTCTTCCGTCGTGAATTGGCGAAATTGTCCCAGCACTGGGAAGGCAACACCCCGACTCTCGGTTTACCTGGACTGCGACACCGGAATCGACGATGCCATTGCGATCGCCATATTGCTACAACAACCTCACGTCGACTTGCTCGGCATCGGTACCGTCGGTGGCAATGTGGACGCACCCACCGGGGCTTCAAACACGCTCGGGCTCCTAGCGTTAGCTGGGCGTGACGTGCCGGTGACCGTTGGCGCGATCAACCCGATCCTCGGCGGTTACCGGGGCGGACACCCTGCACTTCATGGTCCTGACGGCGTCGGCGGAGTGCCACTTCCTGGCCGCCGAGTAGCACGAAAAGAGTCTGCCCCGGAAATGCTGGTCCGCTTGGCTCTCGCATTCCCGGGGGACATACGTGCAATCGCTATCGGCCCGCTCACAAACTTTGCGCACGCGCTCGAGTTGGAGCCGAAACTCCCTCGCCTGCTGCACAGCATCACCATCATGGGCGGTGCGATCCACGAGGCCGGGAACGTAACCCCGTGGGCCGAGGCAAACTTCTGCATGGATCCGGAGGCCGCAGCGGCGGTTCTCGCCGCTGGGTTCAATACGACGCTGGTCCCTCTCGACGCCACCAACCACCATTCGTGGCGCAGACGTCAAATTAAACGTCTTTCGAAGGCCGGGACCCCTCTCTCGAACGCTCTTGGCCGTATGGCGGACTTCTCGGCTCAAGCTGCCTTAGCCGCCGGCAGAAAACGACGAGCGCCGCTACATGACCCCGTCGCCGTCGCGATCGCCGTCGGCCTCATCGAGCCCGACGGGACAGCCCCGATCCCCCTTGAGGTAGTCACAGAAGGGGGTGAACGTGGCCAGACGGCTGTAGCTCAAAACTCCAAGGTTGCACGAGTCGTTCTCCACGTCCCGGAGGACACCGCCGACACCATCCTTAACGCCACCTTGCCTGGAAGAGACCGCCGATGACAACGCACGTCACAGTTCTTGGCTCGGCGAATATCGACATCGTGATACGCGCACCTTCCATCCCCGCCCCAGGCGAAACAGTTTTGGCACGTGATTCCGAAAGGCACCACGGGGGCAAGGGTGCCAACCAGGCCGTCGCTGCTGCTAAGACGGGCGCAGTTACCGAACTAGTAGCAGCTTTCGGCAACGACACGTCAGGCGAGGTGTATCGGCAGAAACTCTCGGGATTCGGCGTGGGCACGAGCGCATGCGTGACAGTACCCGGCGCCCCTACAGGCACTGCTTTCGTAACCGTCGACGACCGCGGCGAGAACGCGATTGCAGTGGTCACCGGAGCTAACGCTTATCTAACCGCGGAGACCGCCATCGCAGCTATCGACTGGTCATCAAGTTGGCTCCTCACACAATTTGAGGTGCCGATTAGCACAGTCGCAGCCGTCCTTCTGGTAGCACGAGACCGCGGGGTGCGCACTGCGCTCAACGCGTCTCCGGCTTCCGCGGATATTTCTTCCATCGCCGCCCTCGCAGACCTCGTGATCGTGAACGAGCATGAGTTCATCGCGGTTGCGGATCACCCGAACGTATGTGTGACCCGCGGTGCGTCAGGAGCAATCTGGGGCGGAATCATCGCGCGGCCGCCGCAGACAGAGGTCGTCGATAGCACCGGTGCAGGCGACGTGTTCGCTGGCACGCTCGTCGGTCATCTCGCACTAGGCGTCGACTCGCACACGGCGCTGACTCGCGCGGTTGAATCCAGCGCATACGCAGTCCGGTACCTGGGCGCTCAAGGAGCGACCAAGTGACATCGCTCCCGTGGCTGATCGGCATCGACTTCCAGCAGGTATTCGAGCCGGGCGCTCCTTGGGGTGCGCCACTCTTCAATGAAGCCGTCTCCGGGATGCAAAAACTAATGCCCGCGTTTGTCGGACGAACAGTCCTGACCAAGTTTGTCGCGCCTCAGTCACCAGCCGGATCGTGGGTGCCCTACTACGATCGTCACACATTCGCTCTGGTCGAGCAGTCTCACCCCATGTGGGAACTCACTCCGCAACTCCTCAGCCAGGTGACTCTCGAAGAGAACCCGCCAAAAATCGAGACACGCACCACCTTCGGCAAGTGGGACAAACAGCTCCACTCAAGCGTCTATAACGCCGAATGGCTCGTGATCGCCGGCGTATCAACCGACTGCTGCGTGCTCGCCACTGCCTTGGCAGCCGCAGACGCCGGCCTTCACGTCACGGTCGTGTCTGACGCATGCGCAGCATCCACAGTCGAAAACCACAACCGAGCTTTGAGCGTTCTGGACGGTTTCGCCCCTCTAATTTCAGTTTGCACAGTAGACGCCGTACTAGCGCTGTGCGAAGCAGACGAATTCCTTAAAACCGACTGACTTGATGCACTCATCGATTGAGGCCGCAATAGTTTTTGGCGACTAGCCGAACTTGAAGCAGGTGGCGACACGGGATTAGATGGCCATATCCCAGCGTACAAAAGCCTGTGCCAAGGGTGTCTTGTTGAGTCCAGCGCCCTTAGCGCATCTTGTTGCTTCCCGCCGTTAGCTGATGAGTACCCGTTCTTGAATCGATCCGCGCCCGAGCAGACACCGGTCAGCTTTAGCGTCCGACATGGCGGCGGGCGTATATCACCAGTCGACGACCATCAGGTCGACAGCGTCTTGGGATCCTACGCGGGAACACCGCCCGTCCCGTCTTTGATGTCGAACTTCACCTTCGTGCGCGCTGGAACAGGCACCGGGAGAAAATCCTGGAAAAGGATCACCTAAACCTCCGGAAATTAGTTGGCCGAGCGAATGCAAGCGTCGCTCACATTGCGACCATACTCGACAATCAGACCGTTGGATCCGAGAGTGGCCAGGGCCCAGCTGCTTCCCCAGTGACGACACTTGCGACTGACTTGGCAGGCCGACATGGCGCGAATCAGCTCATTTCGGGGCTTGCGACATGCTGCCGGCAGCGAGCGCCGAGATGGGGAGCTCAAGAAAGACAACGCAAAAGAAGCTTGGGGGTCTTCGAGCGAAGTTGACGAAGCATTGTCGGCTTGGTTCCGGCCCGGAGACGACGAGCTTGACTGGGAAGCGAGAGCAATTCGGACCCTGACTCTCGAGAATCCGACGCCTACTCGCCGATAAGAGCTGCTAAGTCGAGCGTTTGCGCGTACTAGATGCCGCGTCGACACAGTGGTCTACCTCCCACTCCCTCATGCGACTGCCCCACCCGCACGAGCCCTAGCCGGCCTCGCTGCTGTGGCACCCGCAACTTTCACGAAGCACGAGGCGGTGCGGGATGGTGGTGTGGCGCTCGAACGTTCCCGCGGGATCAGTCAGCTTCCGTAGGCACTGTCGCGCCGTCACCTCGAACGGCACTTGCACCGAGGTCAAAGGCGGCGCCGTAAACGCGGATGCAGTGGTCCCGTCGAAGGCCACCATGGCAATATCAGAGGGCACGTTGAGCCCCAGAACCTGTGCGCCGCGCAATGCTCCGATCGCTTGAACATCGGACGAGACGAAGACTGCCGTCGGGTGATCGGGCCGTGCCAGCAATCTCATCGCCGCGTGGTAACCGCCCTCGCTAGAGAACTCGCCCCACTCAGCAAACTGATCCAGGTCTTCTCCGAAAGTGGCTTCGAGGGCCGCACGCCAGGTACTTTCGCGCTGCGTCGGGTCATCGAAACCACCGATGAAGCCGATGCGAGTGTGCCCATGCCACCGCAGGTGGTCGATTGCCATCATCGTGGCCCCGTAATAGTCCGTCGCCACTGTTGGCGTCTCTTGTTCGCCAAGGTGCCAGTTCATCGAGACGGTGCGGACTCCGGACGACGCCAGCAATTTGAGCGTCTCCTCCTTGCGAATCCCATAGGTGGCGATGCCATCGACTTCGCGAGCGAGAAGAGACTCCAGCTCAGGAGTCTCCTTGGCCCCATCCTGCCCAGTGTTCGCGACCATCGTGGCATATCCCGCCTGATAGGCGAGATCTTGGAAGATCCGAGCGAACTCCGAGTAATACGGATTGGTAATGTCCCACATCATCAGACCCAGCACGTACGTCTTCGACAGCTTCAGCGCCCGCGCTGAAGCGTTCGGCCGATAGTTCAACTGATCCATTGCCTTGAGCACGCGTTCGCGAGTTGCCTCAGCTACTGGCCTCGGTCCCCCATTGACCACGTAACTGACAACCGCAGTACTCACTCCAGCGAGAGCCGCGACATCCTGACGATTCGCTCTGATCACAATGCCACCTTAAGGAGGGAGTTGAGGATCTAGCGGCGATGCGCTAAAAAAGTTCTATCTACTCCAGTAGATCTGGATTAGTCTACTCCAGTAGACCTCGATGGAGAGAAGGATATGGATCGCCCTGAAGTTTTGGTACTAGGCGCAATCAACCAGGACGAGGTTGTGCACGTGAGCCAGCGCCCGGCACCAGGCGAGACGGTCATCACGAACTCGGCAGAGATCTTCCAGGGCGGCAAAGGGGCGAACCAGGCTTACGCGGCAGCGATGTCAGGTCTCCAGGTTGCCGTGAAGCTAGTCAGCGCTGTGGGAGATGACGCGGCCGGGCGAAACGCCTTAGCATCTTTGCGGGACGCAGGGGTCGAATGCTCCCTCGTGCGCACCGTCGTCCAGGTACCCACTGGCCGGGCCTACATTGCGGTGAGCGACGACGGGGAAAATACCATCATCGTGGCGCTCGGTGCTAACGCCTTCGTCACCCCGAGTGCTCTGCCGTCGCTGATCACGGCTGATGTTGTCGTCGCGCAATCCGAGGTGGGTGCGGCGTCCGTCGCAGCACTAGCTCGAATTGCAACGGCTGCGGGTTCCCGTCTGATTCTGAACAACGGACCCGCCCTCGAGTTGGACGCGCTGACGCTGGCAGCTGCGGACCCGCTCATCGTCAACGAACACGAGGCAGCGGACATGATCGGCGGCGCGGAAAGCGACCCCATCGAACTGGCTGCACTGCTTCGAAGCGTTTCTGCTGCTCGCTCAGTGCTCGTGACGCTGGGCGCCCAGGGAAGCGTCATCGCCGACGCAGCCGGAATCCGACATCACGACTCTGTCAAAGCCGAGGCGGTCATCGACACCACTGGCGCTGGCGACACCTTCATCGGAACGTTCGCCGCGTGCGTGGCGGTCGGCGAAGACAACGACACTGCGATCATTCGCGGTGCACACGCGGCGGCAGAGGCCGTCACCTGGCGGGGTGCGCGACGCCGCATCCCCACGCACACAAGCTCAGAGACGGCATCTTTCACCGGCCGTCGAGCCTGAGATCCTGCAATAAACCGAGAAGAGAAATGAGAGGGATATGCGTAAGCACCTGCGCTACATTGCTGTGGCCGTTGCTGCGGCATCAATGATCGGCCTTGCCGGCTGCTCGTCCAACGGAGGCGGCGATGGCGGCAAGACCACATTGACGATGCTGATGGCCGACCCGCAGAAAAACCTGCAACCGGCGATCGATGGTTTCGAGAAGAAGTACCCGAACATCAAAGTCAACTACGAATACGTCCCGTTCGACCAGTACAACAATCTGGTCGAACAGCGCATCGGGGGCAAGGACGCCGGCGTGGACGTCTTCGATGTGGACTCCGGGACCGTAGGCACTCTGGCGAACAAGGGCTATTTGGTTGACCTCACGAGCGATTTCGCCAAGGACGTCAAGAACAAGTCGCTCCCCGCCGAGTACGAGGCGAACACCTTCCAGGGAAAGCTCTGGTCGGTGCCGATGTGGGATTCCATGCAGTACCTGTACTACAACAAGGATCTACTGGCGAAGGCCGGGATCCCGGAGCCCTCACAGGACCCTAGCAAACGTCTGACCTACCAGCAGCTGTCCGAGGACGCCAAGAAGGCGCAGGAAGCCGGCGCGAAGTGGGGTCTCCTGTTCGACCAGATCAACCGCTACTACCAGCTGCAGGCGGTGATCGAGTCCGCTGGCGGTGGGTCCGGGGCAACTGGGAAGAACCTGCTGACAGCTGACATCGACAATAAGGGCTGGGTCGACGCCATGAGCTGGTACTCAACCCTGTTTTCCGACGGTCTCGCCCCGCGGGGCGTCGCCACCGAACAGCTGCCTCCGCTGTTCTCGTCCGGTCAGGCCGCTTACATAATTAGCGGACCGTGGCAGGCAGCGACGAACAAGGCTGACAAGGCCGCGGTGAAGTACGGGGTTGCCCCCACTCCCTTCTTCGAGGGAGGCAAGCCGGCCATGTCGACCGGATCGTGGAATCTCGGCCTGAACCCGGCGAGCAAGAATCAGGACGCGGCCAAGAAGCTGCTGCAGTACCTCTCGCTGGATGAGGAAGGAAACAGCCTCACCGCCAAGGTTCTGGGCATCTCCCCCACTAACAAGGTCGCATTCGACAAGTTCGTCGCAGGCCTGGACAGCCTCGATGGCACGAACACCGCAGGCATGTCCAAGCTCACCAACGAAGAACTGAACACCATAGCCGTCAACCGGCCCAACACCCCCGGCTTCACTCAGCTGGCGGATGTCACAGGGCGCGCCTTCGACGACATCCGCAACGGGCAGCCCGTGCAGAGCACGCTGTCAAGCGCTCAAAAAGAACTGCAGGGACTATGGGATCGACTCAAGTAATCACTGCCACCACAAACCGGGGGGCGGGCGTAATGCCCGCCTCCCGGCGGCGGCCGCCCCGGCTCCGCGGCTCTTGGCTCGCGGCGCTGCTCTTCATCGCACCGACCCTGGTGCTGCTGTTTGTCCTTCGCGTCATTCCGACCATCGAAGGCATCATCTCTAGCTTCCAAAAGTCGGCAAGCGCGCTTGCGCCGCCGTCCTGGGCGGGGCTCAACAACTACGTCGCCCTATTCGAGAACGGTGATTTCCTCAAAGTCCTCGGCATCACGGGTATCTTCATTGTCCTGATCGTGCCGTTCCAGATCGTCGTCGCTATCTTCGTGGCCCTCTTGCTGAACGAAACCTTCCGCGGCCGCGGCATCGTCCGCGCCTTCATTTTCCTGCCCGTTGCCGCTCCCGCGGCCGTGGCAACGGTCATTTGGGGAATTGCGTTCCAGCCGCAAGGACCCATCAACGCTGTTCTGGAGAGCGTCGGCATTCCCGGACAGCCCTTCCTCACCTCGCCGAGTCAAGCGCTAATCTCGATCATCATCCTCATGTCCTGGATCGGCATTGGGTATTGGACGCTGTTCCTTATCGCAGGGCTCCAGGACATCCCCGGTGAGCTCTACGAGGCGGCCGCCTTGGATGGCGCCGGTTGGTGGCGCTGCTTCTGGTCGGTCACCCTGCCCAACCTACGCAGAACCCTCGCATTCGTGATCGTCGCAGACACCGTTTCCAGTCTTATCGCGTTCGTTCCCGTCGCGATCCTCACCCGCGGCGGCCCCGCAGGCAGCACTCGACTGATCATGTTCGACGTCTATAACAACACGTTCGTGCTCGGTGACGTTCACCTCGGATCGGCCGAAGTCACCGTCCTCATCGCCATCCTGGTGACCATCACAGCCATCCAATTCCGACTTCTCGGGAAGGAGAAATAATGGCCCTCCCCAATCGCATCGGATCCACGCGTCCCCGACGTGCGATTGTCGCCGTCGCGGCGTGGATCAGCGGAATACTTTTCGCGCTCCCCCTGCTCTGGATGCTCTCCAGCAGCTTTCGTGAGAGCGGAGACATCTTCACCTCTCAATATCCCTTCAGCCCATTCATTCTGTGGCCCAGGACGTTCTCGTTCGATAACTACCTCACGGTGCTCAACGGGCCCTTCGGTTTGGCCGCTTTCAACTCCATCTTCGTCACCGCCGTGTCGGTGCTGGTAGGTCTGCTGCTTAGCTCGATGGCGGCTTTCGCCTTGGCCAAAATCCCGTTCCGCGGTGCAGGTGTGCTCTTCGTCATCATCGTGCTCAGCTTCCTGGTCCCGTTCGACGCGATCGCCGTCCCCTTGGCTAACCAGTTCCGCGACTGGGGGCTGACGAACTCGTACGCCGGACTCATCATTCCCGGCATCGCCAACGGACTCGCTGTATTCGCACTCCGGCAGTTCTTCCTCGGCATTCCTAGCGAACTTGCCGAAGCTGCTCGCGTGGATGGCTTGTCCTGGTGGGGGATTTTCTGGAAGATCTACTTGCCTTTGTCACGACCGGCTCTCATCGGAGCCGGCTTCACCCTCTTCCTGTTCCAGTGGGGCGCTTACCTGTGGCCGCTGCTGGTTGGAACCAACTCCTCCGTGATGCTCGGGCCGATCGCTCTCACCACCCTTGCCACTGCACAAAAGGTCGACTTCGGCGGCATCTTCGCCGGTGCGGTGATTCTCAGCCTGGTGCCGCTGATCCTGCTGCTGATCTTCCAGCGTCACTTCACCGCATCAATCGCTGCCACAGGCAGCAAGGGCTAATCGAAAGGAACCCATGAACCTCATCCTTGACACCGACATCGGGTCTGACGTCGACGACGCACTCGCCCTTGCCGTGATCATCGGTTCGCCCGAGCTTCACCTCGCGGGGATCTCGACCGTTTATGGCAACACTCAATTACGAGCCCAACTCGCACGTCGCTACCTCCGGATCGCACAGCAAAACACCAGCCTCCCCGTGGCCCCCGGTCTTGAAACGACCCGCAGCGGCGCCGAAATCTGGTGGGCCGGACACGAAGGAGGGTTGTTCGACGACCTAGACGACGAAGACGTGAACGGTGACGCGATCCATCTCCTCACCACGACAGCCGCCAGGCACGCCGGCGAGATCGACGTGCTTGCCATTGGTCCCCTGACCAACATCGCTGCCGCACTGGACGCCGATCCTGCCTTCGAAACGAACGTCCGGCGCCTAGTGATCATGGGAGGTGATTTCAGCGTCGAAAGCCGCCGCGCCGAACACAATATTCGCTGCGACATCGCCGCCGCCAAACGTGTGTTCTCTTCGCGCCTGCCCATCGTTATCGGCGGACTGGACCTCACCCTCAAAGTTAAGCTGAGCTACGAAGACGCCCGTACGATCGCGCGCTCCGGCCCCTATGGGGAGGTTCTCGCAGCCGAGATCGACGTGTGGTGGAAATACAACGACGCCCGCAACCGCGAGCAGTTCAACTCCCCGCACGACCCCATCCTCGCCCTTTGGATAGCCAAACCCAACCTCTTCCTCACGACTCAGGCTGACGTTCGCATCGACGACGAAGGGCACACCCTGGATACGGCCAACCCGGACGGCAACGTCACGATCCTCGACGTACTCCGGGCGGAAACCATCCAAGAAGAGATCGTGACACGAGTGGTTACGGCATCAAACCCGGTCGCCGCGAGCCAGCGAGGCGATGCTCGCTGATGACGCGCGCGTCAGTCACCTCCCTACGCGATGACCCGTCGGCCGAGGTGCTCATCATTGGCGGAGGAATCAACGGCATCGCAACTTTCCGCGAGCTCTCACTCCAGGGAGTGAAGGTCGCACTCGTTGAACGTGGCGACTTCGTCTCCGGCGCCTCATCGGCCTCATCCCACATGGTCCATGGCGGCGTCCGATATCTCGAGAATGGTGAATTTCGCCTCGTCAACGAGGCGGTCCACGAACGGAACCGCCTCCTGAAGAACGCGCCGCACTATGTGCGACCGCTCGAAACAACCATCCCCGTCTTTTCCACCTTTTCCGGGATCCTCGCGGCACCCTTGCGCTTCCTCACACACAAACAGCGCACCACGGTCGAGCGCGGCGCGGTGCTGATTAAGGTCGGCCTCAGCCTGTACGACTCCTTCTCCCGAGATGGAGGCACTGTTCCACGGCACCGCTTCCTTAGACGAAAATACGCGCTGGAAGATATGCCCGAGCTCAATCCCGACCTCAAGTACACCGCCACCTATTACGACGCCTCTATGCATGATCCCGAACGGCTCGCTCTTGATGTGCTCCAGGACGGCATCCAGACAGGCTCAGCTCGTGCGACCAACTATGTCGAAGCGATTGGTTTCACCGGCGACGGCGTTCTACTTCAGGACAAAGTGACCGGAGAATCGTTCACGTTCTCCGCCAAGGTTGTGGTGAACACGACCGGACCCTGGACAGACCTCACGAACGAATCCCTCGGCCAACCATCGCGGTTCATGGGAGGCACCAAGGGCTCTCACATCGTTGTTAACAACCAGGACCTCTTGCGCGCGACGCGGGGACGAGAGTTGTTCTTCGAGAACGATGACGGACGGATCGTGCTGATCTACCCCATCAAGAATCGAGTCCTCATTGGGACCACAGACATCGAAGCTGACCCGCGGCGGCCTGCGGTGTGCACGGAAGAAGAAGTCGACTACTTCTTCAAACTGGTTCGCCACGTGCTGCCTAGGATTCAGCTGCACCAATCAGAGATCGTGTATCGATTCGCGGGCATCCGCCCACTACCCCGGCACGACGACGAATCGCCCGGCTTCGTTTCACGCGACTACCGCATCGAAGCCTCGACCCTCGGCGACGGAATCGACCTGCTGAGCCTGGTGGGAGGAAAGTGGACCACCTTCCGCGCCCTTGGCGAGCACCTTGCCGATGAGGTCTTAGGCAAACTGCAAAGACCTCGCACAGTCTCAACAGAGAGCCTCGCGATCGGCGGCGGCAAGCAGTTTCCGACAACAGCTGCGCACCGCTCAGGCTGGATCACGAAGCACGCCGAGTCGGTCGACACGCAGCGGGCAGAGGAACTTCTGGAACGCTACGGGACCAAAGCAGCTGCAGTCATCGCAACTCTGCCCAAATCGGACACACCGCTCACCCACGCCCCGCAATACTCCACGGGCGAGATCCGCTACCTCGCATCAACCGAAAACGTGGTCCACCTCAGCGATCTGGTCTACCGCAGAACAAGCCTTGCCTTCGTCGGCGGACTCAGCGAACCGCTTCTCCAGGAGCTTTCCGTGATTGTCGGCACTGTCCTCGGTTGGGATCCCCAACAACAAGCAGCAGAAGTGGCTCTCGTCGCCGACGATCTCAGCCTCAACCACGAGGTCCAGTTGACCGCCACCTCTGCCGACGCCCCCCGAACGCACCCCGCACGCTAAGAAATCACGCACAACACCAGAAGTGAGCAGCATGTCCCAGCACGTCCTAGCCATCGACCAGGGAACAACGAGTTCCCGCGCGATCATTTTCGATCGCAAAGGGTCAATAGTGGCTTCGGCGCAACGCGAACACCGCCAGATCCTGCCCCATGCCGGATGGGTGGAACACGACCCCAAAGAGATCTGGAACAACGTTCAAACCGCGCTCGACCGCGCACTAAGCGATGCGGGACTCAGCCTGAACAACATCGCCGGCATCGGCCTTACAAACCAACGCGCCACCACCGTTGTTTGGAATAAGCGGACTGGTGAACCCATCTATAACGCCATCGTCTGGCAAGACACTCGCACCCAGCCCTTCGTAGAGCAACTGTCAGGCAGCCCTCTAGCCGAAGCAATCCAACAACGAACAGCTCTCCCCTTCGCAACACATCTCGCTGGACCAAAGATCACCTGGATCTTGCAGAACGTCGCAGGAGCCAGAAAATCAGCGGAAGCCGGCGACCTTCTCTTCGGCACCATCGACACCTGGCTGCTCTGGAACCTAACCGGAGGCCCCCACGGCGGAATTCACGCCACTGACGCCACCAACGCCAACCGTACCGGGTTCATGGACATCAGCACCTGCAGCTGGATCCCAGAAGCCCTCGCTGCATACGAAATCCCCGCCACCATGATGCCCGAGATTAGAAGCTCATCAGAGATCTACGGGTATGCCACCGCACTGGACAACTCAAGAGTGCCAGTGAGCGGAATTCTCGGCGACCAGCAGGCGGCCGCGTTCGGACAGGCATCCTTCAACGCCGGAGAATCCAAGAATACGTACGGCACCGGCAACTTCCTGCTCATCAACACCGGTAAAAACATCGTCCGCTCAAATCACGGCCTGCTCACCACCCTCGCCTACCAAGTGGCGGGGGAACCGGCCCACTATGCGCTCGAAGGTTCAATCGCCATCACGGGTTCGCTCGTTCAATGGCTTCGCGACAATCTGGGTGTAATTCAGAGCGCCGCTGATATCGAAGCACTAGCAGCTTCCGTGGCAGACAACGGAGGCGTTTACATCGTGCCAGCGTTCTCCGGCCTGTACGCACCCTACTGGCGGCCGAGCGCACGAGGCCTCATAATCGGGCTCACTGGATATGCAAATAAGGCACACCTTGCTCGCGCCGCACTCGAATCCATCGCGTTCCAAACAGCAGAAGTTATCGAAGCGGCCAATGCCGACTTCGGCTCACCCATAACCGAACTTAGAGTCGATGGCGGAATCGTCGCAAACGGCTCTCTCATGCAATTCCAGGCCGACATTCTTGGCGTCCCGGTCGTCCGCCCCGAGGTGACACAAACGACGGCGCTCGGGGCCGCTTACGCAGCCGGACTCGCCGTCGGCGTTTGGTCCGATCTAGACGAAATCGCGACCAATTGGCGCGAGGATGTTCGCTGGCTCCCACACATGACTCCAAGCCAGCGAACCACCCAGATGAGCCTGTGGAGACTGGCCGTTGCACGGTCATTCGACTGGGCTGATCACGTCGCAGAAATCAGCGCGGATCAGGTCTTAGCGCCCTCTCCGTTCGGCGCAGATAGCCCTCTTGTGACGTGAACTAATTCTTGGCTCGGCGGCGGCGGTTCTTCCTGCATGTGCTATCACGGCGGGCGACGGCTGCTCGGTACAGCCGATCGACCTCGCAAGGCTTGTCGGCGAACGGGTTTGGTCCGCGGTGTGATCGAGCTGCTCTCGGCAGCACGGCGAACCCCTCAACTCGGGCGCAATTGGCAGGGGATGACCCACGAAATTGTTCGGTGACCGAAGAGCGGCTTCATCTCCGGCGGTCACCTGCTTTGGCCTGCGCTCAGCCGTGTTTGGCAGCGTGCCCCGCGGGCGACACGT